>Ga0209573_1000476_pt1 | contig 84092 bp, 77 predicted proteins | sample TNRBio252014_DNA_FD_185870 | JGI IMG/M metagenome (GOLD analysis project Ga0209573, IMG submission 185870) | Wastewater treatment Type I Accumulibacter community from EBPR Bioreactor in Madison, WI, USA - TNR Reactor_6/25/2014_ DNA (SPAdes)... | ecosystem: Engineered > Bioreactor > EBPR >... | reverse complement strand
GCGCGCGCCGTGCATGTCCCTCCGCGCCGGATCAACGAACTCGTCCTCGGCAAGCGGGCGGTCACCGCCGATACCGACCTCCGCCTCGCCCGCTATTTCGGCATCTCCGAAGGCTTTTTCCTCGGTCTGCAGGGTGATTACGACCTTCTGCAGCGGCGGCGCCAGATCGAGCCCGACCTGGATGCGATCAAGCCGAGGGCCGCCTGATCCTTCGCCTGCGCGGCATAATCCCGTCCTCGCGAGGGCGCACGGCGTCCGCGGCGATCCACGGTCTGTGCCGCGACGCCCGGCGGTGGATTGCTTCGCTTCGCTCGCAATGACGAGACGCACTGGAAGGCCGCGCCCCACCCCTCCCCCGCCGCAGTCGCGACTGCGGCGCATTTGCGTGCCGGGTGTGTTCGTGCGACACTATAACCCGCAATTGAAAGGAGCCTGCTCCGAACTTCCAAAGGAGGTTGCAATGCCCAAGCTTCGATCCTTCGTCGCCTCGCTGGCGATGCTGGCGGCGGTGGTCCCGGCGTCCGGTGCGATGGCCGAAGTGCTGGTGGGGGCCACCCGCACCACGGCCGCGGTTTACGGAGGGGCGACCTACACCGTCGCGTTCGACGGCGGATCGGCGTTCAATTTCACCACCAGCGGCCCCTCGACCCGGGTCGTGTTCATGTTCAACGCCGAGTGCGCGGTCGACGGAGCGCCCGGCCAATGGGTCGACATCGACATCCTGGTGAACCCCGCGGGCGCAGCGCCCGAAGCGGCGGTGCCGCCCACCAACGGCGACAATGCGTTTTGCTCCGGCAACGGCACCGACAGCCCCGGCTTCACCCTCGACGGCTGGGTCAGCGCCGCGGCGATCGGCGTCACGACCCTGCCGGCCGGCACGCACAGCGTCCGCGTTCGCGTCAACGGCGGCTCCGCCGGCGTGACCCGGCTCGACGACATGTCACTGGTGGTGATGCGCTGACGCCCGGCCGGCAGCAGCGCCGGTCAGCCGATCTTCACCGCCTCGATGCGTAACACCCGGTCGGTGCCTTCGAGTTCGCAGCCGCGCAGGACGCCTTCGATCGACACGCTCTGTCCGCGGGTCAGCGCCTTGACCTGCGAGGGCCGGAGTTCGACAACCGCATCCGGCCGGCCGTCGGCGGCGGCATCGATGTCCAGCAGCAGCAGGCCGCTCTCCATGTAGTCGTCGCTGAACTGCCGGCGAGAGTCGACCACCACAGCCTGCCAGGAGATCCGTTGGCCGCGGGTCCGCTCGCAGAACGGAGTCCAGGTTTCGGCGCCGCCGGCCCTCGCCGTCGCCAGTTCAGCAGGCCGAACCGCGGATGCGGGCGCGCGGCCGTCGCATGCCGAAAGAGCGAAGCCCGTAAAAGCGAGCACGATCGCGCGCCTCACGAGTCGGCCGGCCGATCCGGCGCCGTGCCGCTCAGCGCCAGCGGCTGTTGTTGTTCCAGAACAGATGCGTGTTGTCGGTGCCGGACCGGTCGATGCTGGGGCTGTAGCGCTGGTTCGGGCCGCCGGTGACGCCGAACGAATACGGCGAGGTGGGCTTCGTCTGCTCGCTGCCGCTGCGGCTTCCGTCGGGCGAGGGAGCGGCCAGGCGACCATAGCCCTCGTCGGGAGCGACGAGTTGGCTGCCGCTCGTGCCACGTGCGTTGCCGATCGGGTCTTGCGTAAAGGCGCCCGCGGGCGGCGTCGCCGCAGTGATGGCCAGGGCAATGGTGAGCGTAAAAATCGGGACGAGCTTCATCGAAGTCTCTCGATGCTTGAGACAGTCACATAACAGTACTGCCGGGTCGCAGCAGATAGCCACCCATTTTCGGCTCGCCTCATTTTGGACGATCGCCGCACCCCACTCACGCCGCGACCAGATGCCCTTCGTGCAGGCGGACGCTGCGGTCCAGCCGCGCCGCCAGCGCCGGGTTGTGGGTGGCGATCACCGCCGCCAGGCCGGCGTCGCGGGCCAGCCGCAGCAGCAGGTCGAACACGTCCGCAGCGGTGCCCGGATCGAGATTGCCGGTCGGCTCGTCGGCGAGAACGACCTTCGGCGCGTTGGCGATGGCACGCGCGATCGCCACCCTCTGCTGCTCGCCGCCGGAGAGCTGGCCCGGGCGGTGGTCCAGCCGCTCCGCGAGCCCGAGTTCCGCCAGCAACTCGCGCGCGCGCGCCCGTGCCGGCTTGCGGCCGACCCCGGCGATGAGCTGTGGCAGAACGACGTTCTCCTCGGCGGAGAACTCCGGGAGCAAGTGGTGATACTGGTAGACGAAGCCGATGCGCGCCCGGCGCAGCGCCGTGCGGCGTTCGTCGTCGAGCGCGCCGCACGGCTGCCCGTCGAGAAACACCTCGCCCTGGTCCGGCCGTTCCAGCAGGCCCGCCACGTGCAGCAACGTCGATTTGCCGGAGCCGGACGGTCCGACCAGCGCCACCAGCTCGCCCGCCGCCGCCTGCAGTTCGACGCCGCGCAGCACGTCCAGCGTCGTCCGGCCCTGGCGATAGCTGCGGACGATTCCCTCCAGCCGGAACACCGGCTCATTCATAGCGCAGCGCCTCGGCCGGCTCGATGCGTGCCGCGCGCCACGAGGGATAGATCGTCGCCAGGAACGAGAGCACCAGCGCCATGCCGGTGACCGTCGCGACTTCGACCGGGTCGACGATCGCCGGCAGCTTGGAGAGGAAGTAGATCTCCGGCGCGAAGACGTTGCTGCCGGTCAGCGCCTGGATCCCCTGGCGGATGGTCTCGATGTTGTCGCAGAACGCGAGGCCGACGATGAAGCCGAACAGCGTGCCGACGACGCCGACGCTGGCGCCCGACAGAAAGAAGATGCGCATGATCGCACCTCGGGTCGCCCCCATCGTCCGCAGGATGGCGATCGCCCTACCCTTCTCCTTCACCAGCATGATCATGCTGGAGACGATGTTGAAGGCGGCGACGACGATGATCAGCGTCAGGATCAGGAACATCACGTTGCGTTCCACCTGCACTGCGTTGAAGAAGCTGTTGTTGGCCCGCTGCCAGTCCTGCACCCGGCCGATGCCGGCCACCGTTGGCTGAAGTTCGCGGGCGAACGCCGGCGCCGCGTCCGGATCGGTGAGGAACACCTCCAGCGCGGTGACCGCGCCCGGCATGTTGAAGTAGACCTGCGCCGCGTGGAGCGGCATGAAGACGAAGCCGCTGTCGTATTCGTACATGCCGATGTCGAACAGTGCCGCGATCCTGTAGGCGCGCAGCCGCGGTACCGAGCCGAACGCGGTGACGTTGCCCTTGGGCGAGATCATGGTGATCCGTTCGCCGACCCTGATCCCCATGCGCTCCGCCAGCCGCGCGCCGATCACCACCGCGTCGTCGCCCTGAAAGTCGTCGAGCGAACCGGCCACGATGTGGTCCGCGACGATCTTCCGGTTGCGCAGATCTTCCGGCCGCAGCGCGCGCACCATCGCCCCGCGGGCGACGCCGTTGGCGCTCAGCATCACCTGGTTCTCGATCATCGGATCGACCAGGACCACGCCCGGTAGCTTCGCCACCCGATCGCGCAGCGGATCGAAGTCGGAGATGCCGGCCGGCGGGCCGTAGATGCCGAGATGGCCGTTCAGCCCGAGAATCCTCCCCAGCAGTTCCTGGCGGAAGCCGTTCATCACCGACATGACGATGATCAGCGTGGCTACGCCCAACAGGATGCCGAGGAACGAGAACAGCGCGATGACGGAGATGAATCCCTCCTGCCGGCGCGGCCGCAGGTAGCGCATCGCCACCGTCCACTCGAAGGCACTGAACATGAGACGCGAAAATCCTCAGGTGGCGAGCAGGGAGAGCGCGGCCTCGACGCTCAACTCCCGCCGGTCGCCGCTGCGACGGGTCTTGAACTCGACGGTTCCGGCTGCGGCGCCGCGCGGGCCGACGACGATCTGGTAGGGCAGGCCGATCAGGTCCATGTCCGAGAACTTCACCCCGGCACGGTCCGCACGGTCGTCGTACAGCACCTCGATGTGGGCGTCGCGGAGTGCGGAATAGAGCGTCTCGCAGATGCCGTCGCAGGCGGCGTCGCCCTGCTTGACGTTGACGAGGCCCACGGTGAACGGTGCCACGCTGGCCGGCCAGATGATGCCGGCCTCGTCGTGCGACGCCTCGATGACCGCCGCCACCAACCGTGAGACGCCGATTCCGTAGGAGCCCATCTCCAGCAACACCGCCTCGCCGCCGGCACCGCTGACGGTGGCGCCCATCGGCTTCGAATACTTGGTGCCGAAGGAGAAGATGTGGCCCACCTCGATCCCCCGCCCCGTCAGGACGTCGCCCCCCAGCGCCTGCTCCGTCGCCGGGTCCCGCTGCTCGTCCGTCGCGGCGTAGTGCTGCGTATACGCATCGACGATCGGCTGCAGGTCGCCCTCGAAATCGATGCCGCGCCCGGTCAGGCTCAGGTCGAGAAAGGCGCGGTGGTAGGCGATTTCGCTCTCGCCCGTCTCGGCCAGGATGACGAACTCGTGGCTGAGATCGCCGCCGATCGGCCCGGTCTCGGCGCGCATGGGAATCGCCTTCAGGCCCATCCGCTCGAACGTGCGCAGGTAGCAGACGAACATCTTGTTGTAGGCGCGCAGCGCACCCGCGTGGTCCAGGTCGAAGGAGTACGCGTCCTTCATCAGGAACTCGCGGCCGCGCATCACGCCGAACCGCGGCCTGATCTCGTCGCGAAACTTCCACTGCACATGGTACAGCAGCTTCGGCAGCTGCTTGTAGCTCTTCACCGTGGCGCGGACGATCTCGGTGATCTGCTCCTCGTTGGTCGGGCCGTAGAGCATTTCCCGGTCGTGCCGGTCGGTGATGCGCAGCATCTCGGGGCCGTAGGCGTCATAGCGGCCGCTCTCCCGCCACAACTCGGCCGGCTGGATGGTCGGCATCAGCAGTTCGTGGCAGCCGATCGCCTCCTGCTCCTCGCGGACGATGCGCTCGATGTTGTTCAGCACGCGCAGGCCGAGCGGCAGCCACGCGTAGATGCCGGCACTCGACTGACGGATCATTCCCGCGCGCAGCATGAAACGGTGCGAGACGATCTGTGCCTCGGCGGGATTTTCCTTCAGCGTCGGCAGAAAGTACTCGGACAGGCGCATGCGTCTGCGATCCCTCTGTGTTCTTCGTTGGTGGCGCCGCGGGACTGTAGGCGATGGCTCCGCCCACATCAACGGCGGCCAGACCGCCCCGGCTGCCCCGGCTGCGCCGCCCGGATGCCGTGGCGCCGCGCGAAGTCTTCGCAATTGCGCCCACTCCTCCGAACCGGCAAAGAAGCGGGCCGGCGACGGGCGATTTTTATTTGGCAAGTGGGAAAAAAGGACGTGACGCCTCGCTAACCCTCCTGTAGCGTGCAGGTCTGCTATGCAGAGATGTAACAAGCCGGCCCGGGTTTTCGAGGAAACAACCAAAGCAAGAACGATAAGCCAACCCCGCAACACGATCAGGGGATAGAAGCGGGCGTTCGCCTGGATAAGGGTCGATCAGACCCATACACGAACAACGATTCGCGGCTTCTCCGCTACGCTCGAAAAACGGTCGCATTTGCGGCCGTTTCTATTCACAAAAGCTCTACTTACTAGATTAAGTAAACGTTATTTATGAGTTCCGCCCCGGTCGGCTGAACGCCGTTTGCGCTATCCGCCCGAGAAGCTGATCACGCCGGTTTCGATCACCGCATAGACGCCGAGCCAGACGAGGCCGGATACCGCCGTCGTCACCGCCATCTTCAGCAAAATACGCGGACGGCGCGGGGCGCTGGACGCGTGCCCTCGCTCCACGTCCTCGGGCGAAACCGAGCGTACGCCCCAGGGCAGGACCATGAAGATCACCGTCCACCAGATGATGACGTAGATCGCGACGCCGCTCACCCAGCCCATGATCGTTCAGGTCCACCCCTTTGAAGTCGAAAGCGTCGAAAGCTCCGATGACGCCGTCAGTGCGCCCCCGCCTGCTCCAGCTCGACGAGCGTGCCGAAGAAGTCCTTGGGGTGCAGGAACAGCACCGGATTGCCGTGCGCGCCGATCCGCGGATTGCCGTCGCCGAGCACGCGCGCACCGGTCGACTTCAACTGCTCGCGCGCGGCGATGATGTCATCGACCTCGTAGCAGATGTGATGGATGCCGCCATCCGGATTCTTGTCTAGAAAGCCCTGGATCGGCGACTTCGCACCCAGCGGGTGCAGCAGTTCGACCTTGGTGTTCGGCAGCTCGATGAACACCACCGTGACACCGTGTTCCGGCACCGGTTGCGGCGCGGAGACCTTGGCGCCCAGCGTATCGCGGTATTTCGCCGTCGCGGCTTCCAGGTCCGGTACGGCAATGGCAACGTGATTGAAACGACCGATCATTTTCTCTCCCTCCTCTGTCTTCGTCAAACGGCCACCACATGCACCTGCACCAGAGGCCGCTTATTGAGCGCCTGACGGGTTACCCGCCTGATCGCCGAGCGCGCGGACTCGCCGGTGGCCGTCGCATCGCCGAACTGCGCCGGCGACAGTCCGCCCACTGCGCGTCGAACAGCGTCGATCATGCCGCGGAGCAAATGATCCTCGCCCTCGTCCAGCAGGCCGATCGACGAGATTTGCACGTCGTTCACCTGGCGGCGGATGCGATCGACAGCCACTGTCACCGTCACAGACCCGTTGTATATGGCCTTGGTGCGGGTCCGCACAAGTTCGCCATCGAGCGCGACCACGCGGGGACCCTCGAGCGACAGCTTCCCCGTCGGCACGTGATCGACGACGCACGCCGGGCCGGGGGCCAGACGGACCATGGTGCCGTTCTCGGCGACGATCGTCTCCGTCCCGTGCTGTTCACGGGCGAACGTCGCGTGCTCCAGCAGGTGGCGAAATTCGCCGTGTACCGGGATCGAGACGCGCGGCCGAACCAGAGCGTACATCTGCGACAGGTCGCCGCGCGAAGGATGTCCTGAGACATGGATGTGGCCGTGGCGGTGCGTGCGAACGGCGACGCCCAAGCGCAGCAGCGCGTTCTGCAGCCGGGCCACCGCCGGCTCGTTTCCTGGAATGACGCGCGAGGAAAAAATGACGGTGTCGCCGGCGTCCAGGCTGAGCTGAGGGTGCTCGTCCCGGGCGATCCGCATCAGCGCCGCCCGCGGCTCGCCCTGCCCGCCCGTGCAGGCGACGAGGGTCCGCTCCCGCGGCAGTCGCGCCGCCATCGTGTCTTCGAGGAACGGGGCCACGTCACCGAGATAGCCGCACTCGCGCGCCGCGGCGTAGTTGCGCTTCAGCGACGCCCCGCACATCACCACCGCGCGGCCGGTGGCCTGCGCCGCCATGGCGATACTATGCAGCCGGGCGATGTTGGAAGCGAAGCAGGTAACGACGGCCCGCTGCCGGCAGGCGCCGACCAGTTCGATCAGCGGTTCGGTGAGCGTACCTTCCGAGCCGGTCCGGCCCTCCTCGAAGACGTTGGTGCTGTCGCAGATCAGCGCATCGACCCCGGCGTCCCCCAGCGCCCGCAGCGCGGCCTCGTCCGAAACCGGGCCCACCAGCGGGTTCGGATCGAGCTTCCAGTCGCCGGTGTGCACGACGCAGCCCAGCTCCGTCCGGATCGCCATCGACCGGGCCTCGGGAAGGGAATGCGTCATGCCGATCATCTGCAGGGCGAACGGCCCCAGTTGCAGCGCGCCGCCTGCCGGCAACAGCTGTGGTCGCAGTTCGGCCGAAGCGCCGTCGCTGCCGAGCTTCCGGCGCAGGATCGCGCGCGCGAACGGTGTCGCGTAGACCGGGCAGCGGAGCTTCGGCCACAGGTACGGCACGGCGCCGAGGTGGTCCTCGTGGCCGTGCGTCAGTACGAGAGCGACCAGATGTTCCCGCCGTTCGATGATGAAGCTCGCATCCGACATCATCACATCGGCGCCCGGCAAGCCGTCGCCGCCGAAACCGATGCCGCAGTCGACCATCAGCCAGCGGTGTGCACCGCGAGGGCCGTAGCCGTAGAGGTTGAGGTTCATGCCGATTTCGCCGGCGCCGCCCAGCGGCAGGAACAGAAACTCGTTCTCGCCCGATACGATCATCGGGAAATGTTGCGGCGGTGCACGGCGTAGAGACCCTTGAGTGTGAGTTGCGGATCGGAGAGCGCGAGCACGGACGAGCATTCGCTGAACAGCGGGGCCAGGCCACCGGTCGAGATCACGCCGACCGGGCCGCCCAATTCCTCACGGATGCGGGCGATCATCCCTTCGATCATTCCGATATAGCCCCAGTATATCCCTGAGCGCATCGCCTGCACGGTCGTTTTCCCGACCGCCCGGTCCGGCCGGCCGATCGCCACGCGCGGGAGCTGCGCCGAGGCCAGGTGCAGCGCCTCCAGCGACAGGTTGACGCCGGGTGCGATGGCGCCGCCGAGGTAACTGCCCTCTTCGTCGATGACATCGAAGGTGGTCGCCGTGCCGAAGTCGACGATGATCTTCGGGCCGCCGTACTCCTCGAAGGCGGCCAGCGCGTTCACCAGCCGGTCGGCGCCCACTTCCTCCGGCCGATCCAGGAGCACACGGATGCCGATGTCGACATCGGGCCCGCCCACGACCTTCGCCGTGCAATCGAAGTACGCCCGGAACATCCGCCGCAGGCTGAACAGCGTGGCGGGCACGACAGACGCGATGATGCCGTGGGTGATGGCGCGGCGATCGATCCCCTTCAGGGCGAACAACTGGGCGAGCCAGACGCCATGCTCGTCGGCGGTGCGGTTGGCGTTGGTGGAGGACCGCCACTCGCCCAGCATGCGCCCGGTATCGTCGAACACCGCGAACACCGTGTTGGTATTGCCGACATCGACGGCGAGGAGCACCTTTGCGTCTCCAGCTAGGCGGCGGAGGGGAGGACGTCGCCGGCGAGGATCAGCCGGCGCTTGGCGCCCTCCTCCAGCACCATCGCGCCCGAGCCGTCCAGGCCGACGAAGGTGCCGGCGACGGTGCCGGCGTCCAACCCGACCTCGATCCGCTGGTGGAGCTTGTCGGCGCGGCTCAGCCAGGCCGCTCGCACCGCCTCGAACCCGAGGCTTTGCCATTCGTCATACCGGCGCTGGAACGCATGGCAGAACAGGCCGAGCGTCGAGTGCGCGGTTTCGTCTGCGGCACCTTCCGCGTGGATCGAGGTGGCCGCGTACATCACCGCTTCCGGGGCAGGATGCGAGGACACGTTGACGCCGATGCCGATCACCAGCGACTCCACCCGGCCGTGGCCGTCGGCCTCGGACTCCAGCAGGATGCCGGCGATCTTGCGGCCGCCGACCAGCACGTCGTTCGGCCACTTGCAGGCGATCGTCCGGTCCGCCGGCAGCACCGCCGACAGGGCATCCGCCAGTGCGACGGCGGCGACGAACGTGAGTTGCACCGCTTCGCCAACCCGGCAGGCCGGACGTAGCAGCAAGGAGAAGTAGAGGTTGCCGGCGGGCGAAATCCACGAGCGCCCGAGTCGGCCATGCCCGTTGGTCTGCGAGTGCGCCACCACCAGCGTACCCGATGCGGCGCCCGCCCGGGCGAGGCGGGCAACCTCGTCGCTGGTGGAGCCGACGGTGTCGAGTTCGATCAGGTGATAGAAGTCGGACAGACCCGGCGCAGCCGCCATTCCCGCGCGCCTAACCGCCGGCGAGCAGCGACGCCGCCGCTACGCCCGCCGTCGACAACACCGGTTCCGGCCAGAGGAAAAACAGCGCGACCAGAAGAGTGGTCCCCAGCATCACCAGCCGCAACGACATGCCGGCGTTGCGGTCCAGTGGCTCCACCGCGGCGTCGAAGTACATCACCTTGACGATGCGCAGATAGTAGTAAGCGGCGACGACGCTGGAGAGGACGCCGACGATCGCCAGCGTGTACAGCCCGGCCTGAACGGCGGCGAGGAAGATGTAGAGTTTGCCGAAGAATCCTGCGAGCGGAGGGATGCCCGCCATCGAGAACATGAAGATCGCGAGCGCCAGCGTCATCATCGGATTGCTTCGGGAAGCGCCGGCGAGGTCGCTGATCTCCTCCACCATCTGGTCGCGCCGGCGCATGCAGAGGATGCAGGTGAAGACGCCCAGGTTCATGACGACGTAGATCGTCATGTAGATCAGAACGCTGCGAATACCTTCCTCGCCGCCGACGGCGAGGCCGATCAGCGCGTAGCCGACGTGGCCGATGGAACTGTAGGCCATCAGCCGCTTGATGTTGTTCTGGCTGATCGCGGCGAACGCGCCCAGCAGCATCGACGCCAGCGAGATGAAGACGACGATCTGCCGCCACTGCTCCAGCATGTCACCGAACGGCTCGATCATCACGCGGAGCAGCAGGGCGATCGCCGCCAGCTTCGGCGCCAGCGAGAAGAACGCGGTGACCGGCGTCGGCGCCCCCTGGTAGACGTCCGGCGTCCACATATGGAACGGCACGGCGGAAATCTTGAACGCGAGCCCGGCCATGACGAACACCAGCCCGACGACGAGCCCCAACGACGGTGCCGCGCCTTCCCGCCCGCCGACTGCCAAGCCGACCGCATCGAACCCTGTCGTCCCGGTATAGCCATAAATCAGCGAGGCGCCGTACAGCAGCATGCCCGAGGCGAGGGCGCCGAGGACGAAGTACTTGAGGCCGGCTTCCACCGAGCGGTTCTCGTTGCGGTCGAACGAGGCGATGACGTAAAGCGCGAGGCTCTGCATCTCGAGGCCGAGGTAGAGCGCGATGAAATCGTTGGCCGAGATCATCAGCATCATGCCCGTGGACGCGAGCAAGACCAGGACTGCGAACTCGAAGCGGGCGATGCCGCGCATCTCCAGATACTCCTGGGAGATGATCAGGCAGAAGGCCGACGACAGCAGCACCAGGACTTTGAAGAAGATCGCGTAGTCGTCGACGATGAACATCCCGTTGAACGAGAGAATGGCACCCCGCGACGCGATCGTCACCACCAGCAGCGCGGTCAGCGCCAGGGCCGCCGTGCCGAGCCACGAGGCGAGCCGCGAGAAGCGGATGGCACCCTCCCCGTCGCCGGCGTCGCGCTGAAAGGCGCCCAGCATCAGCAGCGCCATCGCCGCCAGCACCAGGAAGATCTCCGGCAGTGCCGGGATCAGATCGGGAACGTCAGCCGCGGCCATGATTTCCTCGGTGTCCTTCGTGCCCGCTCAGCGGGCGACCAGTGTCGGCGCATCCATGGCCGCGCGGGCCACGTCCACCCGCTCGACGACGTTCTGCACGGATGCATGCATGACGTCCAGGAACGGTGCCGGATGCACGCCCATCCAAACCGTGAGCACGATCAACGGCGCGAACACCAGCATCTCCCGGGCGCTCAGGTCGCTGATCGACTTCAGCGAGTCCTTGACCAGCGCGCCGAAGACGACGCGACGGTAGAGATAGAGCATGTAGGCGGCGCCGAGGATCGTGCCGGTGGCGGTCAGGGCGGCGACCCAGGCGTTGAACTGGAACGCGCCCAGCAACACCAGGAACTCACCGACGAAGCCCGCCGTCCCCGGCAAACCGACCGATGCCAGCATGAACAGCATGAAGACCAGGGCATAGACCGGCATCCGGTGCACCAGCCCGCCGTAGGTGGCGATGTCGCGCGAGTGGATCCGGTCGTAGACGACGCCGACGACCAGGAACAATGCCGCGGAGACGATCCCGTGACTCAGCATCTGGAAGATCGCGCCTTCGATCCCTTGCACCGTCATGGTGAAGGTGCCGACGGTGACGAAGCCCATGTGCGCCACCGACGAATACGCGATCAGCTTCTTCATGTCCTCCTGGGCGAGTGCTACCAGCGAGGTGTAGATCACGGCGATGATGCTGAGCGCGAACACCAGCGGCGCGAACGTCAGCGACGCGTCGGGCAACATCGGTAGCGAGAAGCGTAGGAAGCCGTAGCCACCGAACTTCAGCATCACGCCGGCCAGGATGACCGAGCCCGCGGTCGGCGCCTCGACGTGCGCATCCGGCAGCCAGGTGTGCACCGGCCACATCGGCAGCTTCACGGCGAACGCCGCGAAGCAGGCGAGCCAGAGCCACAGCTGCAGGTCGACCGGGAAGTCGTGCTGGAGCAGCGTCGGGATGTCGGTGGTGCCGGCGTCCAGATAAATCGTCAGCAGCGCCAGCAGCATCAGCACCGAGCCGGCCAGCGTGTAGAGGAAGAACTTGAAGGCCGAGTACACGCGGCGTGGGCCACCCCAGATGCCGATGATCAGGAACATCGGGATCAGCACGCCCTCGAAGAACAGGTAGAAGAGGATCATGTCGAGGGCGCAGAAGGTGCCGACCAGCATCGTTTCCATGACCAGGAAGCAGATCATGTACTCCTTGACGCGGGTGGTGATGCTGGTCCAGCTGGCGAGGATGCAGATCGGTATCAGCAGCGTCGACAGCAGAACGAACGGCATCGAGATGCCGTCGACGCCCATGTGGTAGGCGATATTGAACGCCGGCATCCACACCGCGCGCTCTTCGAACTGGAAGGCGGCGGTGGAGGGATCGAACTCGATCCAGATGCCGAGCGACAGCAGGAACGTCGCGCTCGACGTCAACAGCGCCACGTTCCGCGCATTGCGCGCAACCACGTCGGCGTCACCGCGGATGGTCAGGATGAACGCGGCACCCAGCAGCGGCAGGAACGTGACCAGCGAGAGATACGGCAGATTGCCCATTGGATGAAGCCTCAGCCGGCCACGCGAAAGAGATACCAACTCACCAGGATCAGCACGCCGATCAGCATGGCGAACGCGTAATGGAAGATGAACCCGGTCTGCAGCCGGCCAGCGCCCCGGGCGATCCGCACTGCCGCCGCCGCCACGCCGTCCGGGCCGACGCCGTCGATCAGCGCGCCGTCGCCGCCCTTCCACAGGCCGCGGCCGATGCGGAACGCCGGGCGGACGAACAGAGCGTCGTAGAGTTCATCGAAGTACCACTTGTTCAGAAGGAAGCGGTACACGCCGTTGAACCGCTCCGCCAGCATCTGCGGAATGCCGGACGTGAACATATAGAGGAGATAGGCCAGCGCGATACCGCCGACGCCCACCGCCAACGGTGCGAACTTCACCCACAACGGCACTTCGTGCGCGTGGACGACCGCCGGATGCGACGGCAGGATGACGATCGCCTTGCCCCAGAAGACATCCCAGTGGTGCCCGCCCATCGGCTCGTAGCCGATGAAGCCGGCGACGACGGCGCCGACCGCGAGCACCATCATCGGCACCAGCATCACCTTCGGCGACTCGTGCACGCGGGACAGCACGCTGTCGTCGGCGCGCGACCGGCCGTGGAAGGTGAGGATCAGCAACCGCCAGGAATAGAAGGCGGTCAGGAACGCCGCCGCGATGCCGATCCAGAAGGCGAAGTGACCGACAGCGGTATCGGAGCCCCAGGCGGCCTCCAGGATGAAGTCCTTGGAGAAGTAGCCGGCGAACGGCCAGATCCCAGCAAGCGCCAGACTGCCGATCCACATCAGGGCGTACGTCACCGGGATCAGCTTCCACAGGCCACCCATCTTGCGGATGTCCTGCTCGTCGGACATGGCGTGGATCACGGCGCCGGAGCCCAGGAACAGCAGCGCCTTGAAGAAAGCGTGTGTCATCAGGTGGAAGACGCCGGCGGTGTAGGCCGAGACGCCGCAGGCGAAGAACATGTAACCCAGCTGCGAGCACGTGGAATAGGCGATCACCCGCTTGATGTCGTTCTGCACGCAGGCGACGGTCGCGGCGAAGATCGCCGTCATCGCGCCGACGATCGTCACGACGGTCAGAGCCGTGTCCGAGTGCTCGAACAGCGGCGAACACCGTGCCACCATGAACACGCCCGCCGTCACCATCGTCGCCGCGTGGATCAGCGCCGAGACCGGCGTCGGGCCTTCCATCGCGTCCGGCAGCCAGGTGTGCAAACCGAGCTGCGCCGACTTGCCCATGGCGCCGATGAACAGCAGCAGGCAGATCACCGTCAGCGCGTGGAACTCGCCACCGAACACGTGCAGCACCGCGTCCGCCTGGCTGGGCGCCGCTGCGAAAATGGTGTCGAGATGCACCGAGCCGAACAGCACGAAGGTGGCGAAGATGCCCAGCGTATAGCCGAAGTCGCCGACGCGGTTGACGACGAACGCCTTGATCGCCGCGGCACTGGCCGAGGGGCGATCGTACCAGAAGCCGATCAGCAGATAGGAAGCGAGGCCGACGCCCTCCCAGCCGAAGAACATCTGCACCAGATTGTCGGCCGTCACCAGCATCAGCATGAAGAAGGTGAACAGGTTCAGATACGCCATGAACCGCGGCACGTCCGGATCATGGTGCATGTAGCCGATCGAATAGACGTGGACCATCGCCGAGACGATCGTCACCACCAGCAGCATCACGGCGGTGAGCGAGTCGACCTTCAGCGCCCACGACACCTCGAAAGTGCCGGAGGAGATCCAGGTGAACAGCTCGACCGTGCCGGCGTTGCCGTTCACCACCACGTCCCAAAACACGAAGATCGCCAGCACCATCGACGCAAGCAGGGCGCCGCAGGTGATTCGCTGCGCCAAAGCATCAATGCGATGCTTGGCGTGCTTGTCCTCGGGGTGCACGAACGCCAGCGCACCGGCGATGAACGCGCCCAGCAGCGGCAGGAAAACAACGGCCACCGTCATCGCCTGGTCCTCACCCTTTCATCAGGTTGATGTCTTCGACGGCGATGGTGCCCCGGTTGCGGAAGTAGACGACGAGAATGGCGAGACCGATCGCCGCCTCCGCCGCCGCGACCGTGAGAACGAACAATGCGAACACCTGCCCGATCATATTGCCCAGATGCATCGAGAAGGCGACAAGGTTGATGTTGACCGCCAGAAGCATCAGCTCGACGGACATCAGAATGATGATGATGTTCTTCCGGTTGAGGAAGATACCGAAGATGCCGATCGCGAACAGAACCGCCGCGACCCAGAGGTAGTGGGTCAGCCCGATCTCCAGCATCACACGCCCTTTCCGCTGGAAACCTTACGGATCTCGACGCAATCCTCGGGACGGCGATTGACCTGCCGATTGATGTTCTGGCGACGGACCCCCGGACGCTGCCGGTGCGTGAGCACGATCGCGCCGATCATCGCGGTCAGCAAGATGACGCCGGCGGCCTGAAACAGGTGGATGTAGTGGGTGTAGATCAGCTGGCCCAGCGCATGCGTGTTGGTCACCTGCGCGGGCTCGGGCGTCATGGCGACGCCGCCGGCGGCGATCGCGTCGGGGGAGAGCGTCCAGCCACCGAGAACCACGAGCAGTTCCACGAGCAGCACGAGGCCGATCAGGCCGCCGATCGGCAGGTAGCGCAGGAAGCCCTGCCGCAGCTCGGCGAAGTTGATGTCCAGCATCATCACCACGAACATGAACATCACCGCGACCGCGCCGACGTAGACCACCACCAGAATCATCGCCAGGAATTCCGCGCCCATCAGCACGAACAGCCCCGCGGCGTTGAAGAACGCCAGGATCAGGAACAGCACCGAGTGGACCGGATTGCGCGACGACACGACCATCGCGCCGGATGCGATCGCGATGGCGGCGAAGACGTAGAAGGCGAGCGCTTGAACGATCATCTGTCATCCGAACGGAACAGAAGCGGGGACGGGCGAAGCGAGAGCGGGCCCGATGCGTAACCTTACCGCGGCCCCTTTCTGTCCGATCGGACGCGCGCAGTCAACGGTATGGCGCGTCCGCCGCGAGATTAGCCGCGAGCTCGGTTTCCCAGCGGTCGCCGTTCGCCAGCAGCTTCGCCTTGTCGTAGAGAAGCTCCTCGCGTGTCTCGGTGGAAAACTCGAAATTCGGGCCTTCGACGATGGCGTCGACCGGGCAGGCCTCCTGGCAATAGCCGCAGTAGATGCACTTCGCCATGTCGATGTCGTAGCGGGTCGTCCGCCGGCTGCCGTCCGCACGCGGCTCCGCCTCGATGGTGATCGCCAGCGCCGGGCAGACGGCCTCGCACAGCTTGCAGGCGATGCAGCGCTCCTCGCCGTTGGGATAGCGGCGCAGCGCGTGCTCGCCGCGGAAGCGCGGGCTGAGCGGGCCTTTCTCGAAGGGGTAGTTGATCGTCACCGTCGGCTTGAACATGTATCGAAACGTCAGCGCCAGTCCCGACACCAGCTCGGTCAGGAAGACGGTTCGGGCAGTCCGATCCATGAAGCTCATGGGCGTTTCTCCTCAGCCGCCGTGCGGCATCCAACCGAAGGCGAGCAGCGCGCCCGCGACGACGACGACGGCGACCAACGAAACCGGCAGGAACACCTTCCAGCCGAGCCGCATGAGCTGGTCGTAGCGGTAGCGCGGCAGCGTGGCACGCACCCATAGGAAGACGAACAGGCAGGCGGCGATCTTGAGTGCGAACCAGACCGGACCGGGGATCCAGGTGAACGGCGCGAAATTGAACGGTGGCAGCCAGCCGCCGAGGAACAGCACGCTGGTCATCGCCGACATCAAGATCATGTTCGCGTATTCGCCGAGAAAAAACAGCGCGAACGTCATCGCCGAATATTCGACGTTGTAGCCGGAGACCAGTTCGGCCTCCGCTTCCGGCAGGTCGAACGGATGCCGGTTGGTCTCGGCCAAGCCGGAGACGAAGAAGATCACGGCCATCGGCAGCAGCGGAAAGACGAACCAGTTGAGCGGGCCGTACGGTCCCGCCTGCGCCTGGACGATCGCCGAAAGGTTCAGCGAGCCGACGCACAGCAGCACGGTGATGATGACGAAGCCGATCGACACCTCGTACGACACCATCTGCGCGGCCGAGCGAATCGCGCCCAGGAACGCGTACTTCGAGTTGCTGGCCCAGCCGGCCATGATGATCCCGTAGACGCCGAGCGAGGAGATGGCGAACAGGTAGAGGATGCCGACATTGATGTCGGCCAGCACGATCGGCGAGCCGTCGAGATGCAGCCCGAACGGGATCACCGCCCAGGCGACCAGCGCCAGGATGAAGGTGATCATCGGCGCGAGTACGAACACGGCGCGGTTGGCGCCGGTCGGAATGATCGTCTCCTTCAGGAACAGCTTCAGCCCGTCGGCCATCGGCTGCAGCAGCCCAAAGGGGCCGACGACGTTGGGCCCCTTGCGCAGGTGCATCGCGGCGATGACCTTGCGCTCGGCCAGCGTGAGGTACGCCACGGCCAGCAGCAGCGGCAGGACGACGAACAGGATCTGCAGGACGATCCACAGCGTCGGCCAGAGGTAGGTGAACCAGAACTCAGCCATGGGTGCCGGTCCTCGCCGCAACGCCGGTCCCGGCTGCCTGGACGCATCGGGCCATCGTCACCGAAGCCCGGCAGATCGGGTTGGTCAGATAGAAGTTCTCGATCGTCGGCCGCAGCGGACCGGGATCGATCGGGCCGGGCACGCCGAACTCGCCCCACACGGCCGGGACCAAGGTGTCGATCTCGGCGAACGCCGGCGCCGCCTCCGCCAACAGGGCACGAACGTCCGCCAGGGAGTTCACCGGCAGGGTCCGGCCGAGCGCTTCGGACAAGGCGCGCAGGATCGCCCAGTCGTCGCGAGCGTCACCGGGCGGCTTGCAGGCGAACCAGGCCCGCTGCGCCCTGCCCTCGGTGTTGACGTAGGTCGCGTCCTTTTCGGTGTACGCCGCGCCGGGCAGGATCACGTCGGCACGATGCGCGCCGGCGTCGCCATGGTGGCCCTGGTAGACGACGAAGGCGCGGCCGAGCCGGCCGGTGTCGATCTCGTCGGCGCCCAGCAGGTAGACGAAGTCGATCTCGCCGGCTTCGGCGCCGGCGAGAATGCCGCGCACATCGCGCCCGCCGTCGCCCGGAACCAAGCCGAGATCGAGCCCGCCGACGCGCGACGCCGCGGTGTGCAGCACGTTGAAGCCGGTCCACTTGCCGCCGATCATCCCGGTCGCCTCGGCGAGGCGCCGCGCCGCCGCCAGGATCGCCGGGCCGTCCGGCCGCGTCAGCGCGCCGGCACCGAGGATCAGCATCGGATGCTCCGCGTCGCGCAACACGCCGGCGAAGGAATGCTCACCCGCCGCCAGCGCGTCCAGGACGCGCAGATCGTCGCCGAGATGCTCGTGAGGATAGGTGAGATCGGCGGGAGCACCCAGCAGCGCCACCGGCATCGCCGACGCCCGCCAACGCTTGCGCAGCCGCGCGTTCAGCACCGCCGCCTCGATGCGCGGGTTGGTGCCGATCAGCAGGCAGGCCCCTGCCCGCTCGATGCCGGCGATCGTGCTGTTGAACAGATACGCCGCGCGCGGGCCGGCCGGCAGTGCCGCGCCGTCCTGCCGGCAATCGATGTTCGGCGAGCCGAGGTCCGCCATCAGCGCCTTCAGCAACAGCATCGATTCGGCACAGGCGAGGTCGCCGGCGATCGCAGCGATCCGGTCCCCGGCGAGGCCGCTCAGGCGCGCGCCGATCGCCGCGAACGCTTCGGTCCAGGTCGCCGGCCGCAGCTTGCCGTCTTCACGAAGATAGGGCCGGTCGAGGCGCTGCCGGCGCAGGCCGTCGCAGGCGAACCGGGTCTTGTCGGAAATCCACTCCTCGTTCACGTCTTCGTTGATCCGCGGCAGGATCCGCAGCACCTCGCTGGCGCGCGCGTCGATGCGGATGTTGCAGCCGAGCGCATCCATCACGTCGATGCTCTCGGTCTTCGACAGCTCCCACGGCCGGGCGACGAACGCATAGGGCTTCGAGGTCAGCGCGCCGACCGGGCACAGGTCGATGATGTTGCCGGAGAGCTCCGACGACAAAGCCTTCTCGACGTAGGTGGTGACTTCCATGTCCTCGCCGCGCCCCGTGGCACCCAGCTCCGGGATGCCGGCGATGTCCTGGGCGAAGCGGATGCAGCGCGTGCAGTGGATGCAGCGCGTCATGATCGTCTTGACGAGCGGGCCGAAGTTCTTGTCGGGCACCGCGCGCTTGTTCTCGAAGAAGCGGCCTCGGTCGAATCCGTAGTACAGGGCTTGGTCCTGCAGGTCGCATTCGCCGCCCTGGTCGCAGATCGGGCAGTCGAGCGGATGGTTGATCAGCAGGAACTCCATCACGCCCTTGCGCGCGGCATGCACCTTCGGCGTGTTGGTCTCGACGATCATGCCGTCGGCCGCCGGCATCGCGCAGGACGCGATCGGCTTCGGCGAGCCCTGCATGGCGACGAGGCACATCCGGCAGTTGCCGGCGATCGCCAACCGCTCGTGGTAGCAGAAGCGCGGGATCTCCACGCCGACACTCTCGCAGGCCTGCAGCAGCGTGAGCCCGGCCGCAACCTCGACCTGGCGTCCGTCGATCGTCAACCTCGGCATGGCTCCAACGCCCCTTATGCGGCTCGCTTGCTGGCGGCTTCGCGTTCTAGAATGCGACGTTCCATCTCGGGGCGGAAGTTCTTGATCAGCCCCTGGATCGGCCACGCGGCCGCATCCCCGAGCGCGCAGATGGTATGCCCCTCGATCTGCCGCGTCACCTGATCGAGCAGATCGATTTCCTCGATGCGCGCGCGGCCGTCGCTGAGACGCTCCATCACTCGCCACAGCCAGCCGGTGCCTTCGCGGCACGGCGTGCACTGGCCGCAGCTCTCATGCTTGTAGAAGCGCGAGAACCGGGTGATGGCGCGCACCAGATCGGTCGACTTGTCCATGACGATGACGGCGGCGGTACCCAGGCCCGACTTCGCTTGCTGCAGGCCGTCGAAGTCCATGCGCACCGTCTCGCAGATCGACCGCGGCAGCGCCGGAACCGACGAGCCGCCCGGGATGACCGCCAGCAGATTATTCCAGCCGCCGCGCACGCCGCCCGCGTGGCGCTCGATCAGTTCCTTCAGCGGAATGCCCATCTCGTCTTCGACGGTGCACGGATTGTTCACGTGGCCGGAGATATTGAACAGCTTGGTGCCGGTGTTCTTCGGGCGGCCGAAGCCGGCGAACCAGTCGGCGCCGCGGCGCAGGATGGTCGGTGTGACGGCGATCGTCTCGACGTTGTTGACCGTTGTCGGGCAGCCGAACAGTCCGACGTTCGCCGGAAAAGGCGGCTTCAGCCGCGGCTGGCCCTTCTTGCCCTCGATGCTCTCGATCAGCGCCGTCTCTTCGCCGCAGATGTAGGCGCCGGCGCCGCGGTGGATGTAGACGTCGAACGCCCAGCCGGTATCGCAGGCATTCGGCCCAATCAACCCGGCCTCGTAGGCCTCGTCGATCGCCCGCTGCAGCGCCTCGACCTCACGGTAGAATTCGCCGCGCACGTAGATGTAGGCGGTGTGCGCCGCCATGGCGACGCCGGCTAACAGGCATCCCTCGACCAGCTTGTGCGGATCGTGCCGCATGATCTCCCGGTCCTTGCAGGTGCCGGGCTCGCCCTCGTCGGCGTTGACCACGAGGTAGTGCGGTCGGTCGCTCACCTCCTTCGGCATGAACGACCACTTCATGCCGGTGACGAAGCCGGCGCCGCCGCGGCCGCGCAAGCCGGATTTCCGCATTTCGTCGACGATCCAGTCGCGGCCCTTGTGCACCAGATCGCGTGTGCCGTCCCAGTCACCGCGCGCCCGGGCGCCACTCAGCCCAGGCTCGCCGAAGCCGTAGAGATTGGTGAAGATCCGGTCTTCGTCCTTCAGCATCACACCTCTCCGTCGGGATTGCCGCGCTCGGCCGGCGCGCCGGGCATATGGGTCAGCGAGGTCAGCCCTCCCATCGGCTCGGCGCCGCGCCGTCCGATCTGCGAACCCGCCTTCGGCTGCTCGCCCCGGGCGAGCGCGTCAAGAATCGCCTCCATGCTCTCCGGGCTCAGGTCCTCGTAGTAGTCGTCGCCGATCTGCGCCATCGGCGCGTTGACGCAAGCACCGAGGCACTCGGCCTCGGAGAGCGTGAACTGGCCGTCGGCCGTGGTCTCGCCGATGCCGATGCCGAGCTTGCGCTTGCATGCGGCGACGATCTCGTCGGAGCCGCGCAGCCAGCACGGCACGTTGGTGCACACTTCGACGTGGTGCCGGCCCATCGGCTGCAGCTTGAACATCGTGTAGAAGGTCGCGACTTCGTAGACCTTGATGCGCGGCATCTTCAGAAAGTCGGCGACGTAGTCCAGCGCCTGAAGGGTGAGGAAGCCGGCGTTCTGCCGTTGCGCCAGATGCAGCAGCGGCAGCACGCCGCTCGCCTGCCGGTCGGCCGGGTACTTCGCGAGAATTCGCCTCACGGCCTCCAGGTTCGCTTCGGTGAAGGCGAACGGCGGGCCGTCGACGGCGATGACGTTCGACCCGCTCATCGGTCGATCTCCCCGAAGACGATGTCGAGCGAGCCGAGAACCGCGACCACGTCGGCCAGCATGTGCCCGCGGCACAGCAGGTCCATCGCCTGCAGATGCGCATATCCGGGCGGGCGGATCTTGCAGCGGTACGGCCGATTGGTGCCGTCGGCGACGAGGTACACGCCGAACTCGCCCTTCGGCGCTTCCACTACCGTGTAAGTCTCGCCCTCGGGCACGTGATAGCCCTCGGTGTACAGCTTGAAGTGATGGATCAGCGCTTCCATCGAATGCTTCATCTCGGCGCGCGGCGGCGGCGCCACTTTGCGGTCGTCGACCTTGACCGGCCCCGGCGGCATGTCCTGCAAACATTGCCGCATGATCTTCAAGCTCTCGCGCAACTCGTACATGCGCACCAGGTAACGGTCGTAGCAATCGCCGTGCTTGCCCACCGGGACGTCGAAATCGAGCCGGTCGTAGACGTCGTAAGGCTGCGCCTTACGCAGATCCCAGGCCACGCCCGCGGCGCGCAGGTTCGGGCCGGAAAAGCCCCAATCCAGCGCCTGCTGCGCATCGAGCGCGCCCACATCGACACACCGCTGCTTGAAGATGCGGTTCTCGGTCAGCAGGTTCTCGAGGTCGTCGATGCACTTCGGGAATTCTTCCGTCCACTTCCAGATGTCGTCGGCGAGGCCGGCGGGGAGATCGAGGCTGACGCCGCCCGGCCGGAAGTAGTTCATGTGCAGACGCGCACCGCACACCCGCTCGCAGAACTCCATCAGGATTTCACGCTGCTCGAAGCCCCACAGCATCGGCGTCATCGCGCCCACGTCCATGGCGAAGGCACAGACGGTGAAGATGTGATTGAGAATTCGGCCGATCTCGGCGTAGAGCACGCGGATGTACTGGCCGCGCAGCGGCGCCTGAATGCCCAGCAGCTTCTCGACCGCGAGCGCGAACGCGTGCTCCTGATTTTGCGGCGCCACGTAGTCGAGCCGGTCGAAATACGGGATCGCCTGCAGGTAGCTCTTGTATTCGATCAGCTTCTCGGTGCCGCGATGCAGCAGGCCGACGTGCGGATCGGCGCGCTCGATCGTCTCGCCGTCCATCTCGAGCACGAGGCGGAGAACTCCGTGCGCCGACGGATGCTGCGGCCCGAAGTTGAGCGTGAAGTTCTTGATCTGCGTTTCGGCCATCAGTGCTTCTCGCCCTGCTTCGCTTTCTCGTCGCCGGGCAGCAGCGCCTGAACGCCTTCCCACGGGCTGAGAAAATCGAAGTTCCGGAAATCCTGCGTCAGCTTCACCGGCTCGTAGACGATTCGCCGCTGCTCGTCGTCCCAGCGCACCTCGACGTAGCCGGTGAGCGGAAAGTCCTTGCGTAGCGGGTGCCCTTCGAAGCCGTAGTCGGAGAGGATGCGCCGGGGATCCGGATTGTCACGGAACCAGATGCCGAACAAATCCCAGGTCTCCCGCTCCCACCATCCGGCGGAGCTGAAGACGCCTGTCACCGTCGGCACCGGCGTCTGCTCGTCGGTGGTCAGCTTGATGCGGATGCGCCGATTCTGCGTCAGGCTGAGAAGGTTGTAGACCACCTCGAAGCGTTCGACACGGCCGGGGTAGTCGACCCCGCAGACGTCCATCAACTGCTTGAACTGGCAGTTCACGTCGTCGCGCAGGAAGGTGAGCACACGCACGATCGCCTCGCGCTGGACGACGACGACCAGTTCGTCCCGCGGAAAATCGACGGAGACGACGACCGCTTGCATAGCCGCCTGCACGTATTCACCGAGGTCGCGGAGCGCCAGATCCATCGTCGCCTGTGAAGTTCGAGAAAACGAGAGCTAACGGAAGAGCGTGCCGGTTCGCCGAATTTTCTTCTGCAGAAGCAACACGCCGTAAACGAGCGCCTCGGCCGTCGGCGGGCAACCAGGCACGTAGATATCGACCGGAACGACCCGATCACAACCGCGCACCACCGCATAGGAATAGTGGTAGTATCCGCCGCCGTTGGCGCACGACCCCATGGAGATGACGTAGCGTGGCTCGGCCATCTGGTCGTAGACCCGCCGGAACGCCGGGGCCATCTTGTTGGTCAGCGTGCCGGCGACGATGATCACGTCCGACTGCCGGGGCGACGGCCGCGGCACGACGCCGAAGCGATCGAGATCGTAGCGGCTGACGTAGGCGTGCATCATCTCGATGGCGCAGCAGGCCAGACCGAAGGTCATCGGCCACATCGAACCGGCGCGCGCCCAGTTGACGAGGTTGTCGACCTGGGTGATCAGGAACCCCTTCTCCTGCACCGCATCGTTCACACCCTTCCACAGGGCGTCGACATCGCTGCCGGAGGGGACCGGCAGCTGCTGCCCCGGGGTCTCGATCATTCCCATTCCAAGGCTCCTTTCCGCCACTCGTATATAAAGCCGACGGTCAGGATTGCGAGGAAAAGCATCATCGACCAGAAGCCGAAAGCGCCGATATCTCCGAGCGATACGGCCCACGGAAACAGGAACGCGACTTCGAGATCGAAGATGATGAACAGGATCGCCACGAGGTAGAAGCGAACGTCGAATTTCCCTCGCGAGTCCTCGAACGGATCGAAGCCGCACTCGTAGGGCGCATTCTTCTCCGCGTTCGGACGCTCGCCCGCGACGACGTAGGAAGCGCCCAGCGCGATCCCGGCCACGGCGATGGCGATCCCCAGGAAGATCAGGATCGGCAGATATTCCTGAAGGAGTGGGTTCAAGCGACGCCTCGTGTGCCTTGCGACCGGCTGGGACCGAACTGCACGCGCGGATGGCGCGGGCGTCGCCGACAAAGTGGCGGGAGTGACGGGACTCGAACCCGCGGCCTCCGGCGTGACAGGCCGGCGCTCTAACCAACTGAGCTACACCCCCTCGCCTTTGCCGCCCGGCTCGGGAGACCCGGATCTAGCCCCCGCCCTCGCGGGTGTCAAGAAACGCTGCTGCCCGCCACCGATCCGCCCGCCGGATTCGACGTGATCGGATCCGCGGAGCCTGCAGGCGACAGAGAGTTCGCGATGCGCGGCGAGGGAAAACACCGCCGCGGGTCTTTCGTCCAGCCGTTGAACTCCGCGGCCTCCACGGGTTCCTGCCGGCCGAGCGCGGCGTTCGCCGAGTCCCCAGATGACCAACCGCTCAGGTGCGGGCGGCAAACTTCAGCGCATCCAGTGCGCCTTGCAGGATCCACGCGGCGGCGGCGCGGTCGATGACCTGCTTGCGGCGCTTGCGGCCCAGGTCCGCCTCGCCGATCAGCGTGCGTTCGACCGCGGCGGTCGAAAGGCGCTCGTCCCAGAACGCCGTCGGCAGGTCGATCGAAGGCGCCAGGTTGCGGACGAACTGGCGAACCGACTGGCAGCGCGGCCCCTCGCGCCCATCCATCTGCACCGGCAGCCCGACGACGAGGCCACTCGCCTCGAGTTCGACGACGATCGATCGCAGGACCTCGACATCGCGCAGCAGTCGACTTCGCGTCAGCGTTCGGACCGGTGTCGCCACCACACGGGTGACGTCGGAAAGCGCGATGCCGATCGTCTTGTCGCCGACGTCGAGGCCGAGCAGGCGGCCCGCGGGCGGCAGCAAGGCCGGCAACTGGTGAAGCGGGACGACGCTCATGCCGGAGCCGAGGCCAGGCCACCGGCCGAGCCGGCCGAATCTGCCCTTGTTGTGTTCATTGCCTCTCCCGCAGCCAGATGACCGCACAATATTCGGTCACGCCTGTCCCGGCGCAATTCGCGCAGTCCGCCCCTGGCGGGGTAAGCAATTCCACCGATGCGAGAGCCCGGTGTGATCGGCATGTCCCGAGCCTTCGCCAAACCGCGGAAAATATTCATGAAATGACTATAATGTTTCTGTTGCGGGGCTGCAACATCGTTGGTCCGCATCTTGCGGCAAAGGCGCGTCGATCCGCCGAGCGTTGGGTTCTCCGGCCGCTGGCGATCACTGAAGAGGGCAAGAGAGATGATCGATACGAAACGGATGCTCCCGATCGCCGTGGTGATGCTGGCGGCCGCCGGACCGGCCTGGGCGCAGCAAGCCGCCCCGACCGCAGCACCGGCTCCGGCACCGGCCACCGGCACTTCGGTCGCCCCGGCGGCCGCGGCGGATGATACCGACGACCTGATTCCCGGCACGATCGCCGGCACCGCCGCATTGACCTCGGACTACATGTTCCGCGGCATCTCGCAGACCGACAACAATCCCGCCATCCAGGCCAGCCTCGAATATTCCTACGACACCGGCTTCTATGGCATCACCCCGTATCTCGGATTTTGGGGTTCGAACGTCGACTTCAACGACAACGACACCGCCACGGTCGAGGTCGACACCCTGTTCGGCTTCCGTGGCGATCTGCTCGACACCGGCGTGACGTGGGATCTGGGTGGCATCTATTACGCCTATCCGGGCGCCTCCAGGAATGGCGGCCAGGCCACCAACTACGATTACTGGGAAATCCCCGTCAAGCTGAGCTACTCGCCGGTCGAAGACCTGATCACGGTCGGCGCTTCATACTACTACTCGCCTGACTACTTCGGCGCGACTGGAAAAGCCAACTACGTCAACGGCAGCCTCACCGTCACACCGCCGGTTCCGTACGTCGATCTCGCGCTGTTCGGCGCCGTCGGCTACCAGAATATCGAGGACACCAAGGATTACGTCGACTGGACCCTCGGCGGCAAAGTCACCTTCAAGGGCGTGGACTTCACCATCGCCTACGTCGACACCAACCTGACCCAGAGCGATCTCGGCGGGCAGAAGCTGTCCGACGCCCGCGTCGTCTTCACCGTCGGCGCCGCCTTCTAAGGCGTCGACCGGGCACGCATCGACCAGGCCGGGTCGTCTCCGAGGCGGTCTCGACCCGCGCCGCCGGTGGTTGCCACGGGACTTGGGGTGTCTTCGCCGCGGCGAAGACACCCGTTTCCCGGAGTGGAGACTGGACACTCCGGTGAACCGTCGGGAGGCAGCCATGCCGCGCGAGATGCTGGTCCACTGCGAACATTTCGAGATTTCGATGCAGGCCGGCCCGGACATCGTCGATGTCACCGGTCGGCTGGAGCAGATCATCGCCGACAGCGGCGTCCGGCAAGGCAGCGCGCAGCTGCAGGCCGTGGGCTCGACCGCCTCGCTGACCACCATCGAGTATGAACCGGGCGCCGTCGAGGATCTGAAGCAGGCGATCCGCCGGCTCGCTCCCCCCGAGGCGGTGTATCAACACGAGTTGGCGTGGCACGACGGCAACGGCCACAGCCACGTTCAGGCAGCCCTGCTCGGACCCTCGGTGACGCTGGCGATCCGTGACGGCCGGATGGCGCTGGGCACGTGGCAGCAAATCGTGCTGATCAACCACGATGTCCGCGCGCGGCGGCGGCGTGGCGTCGAGGTGACGGTGATCGGCGTCGATTGAAGGCCGATGCGGAGTGCCTGCGCTTCATGCATGCCAGCATTGCTCTGGGATCGGGCGCCTTGCTTCAACGACGGGCGGCCGGAAGAGTTATTTTCGCCTGGCACGCGAAATAGCAGCAGGCATCGGCGCGGTCGGCGCGCTTGCTCGTCACCGGCCGGCGCTCTATGCATCCGCAGCCTCGGAGGGTACTTCCATGACCGCAGACGCAGCCGACGCCGCGCGCCCCAACTCGCTCGCCGCGCGCGATCTCGCCGCTCTCGCCCACCCCTACACCAACCTCGCGGCGCACGCCCGCAGCGGGCCGCTGGTGATCACCCGGGGCGAGGGCGTGCGCGTCTGGGACGATGCCGGCAACGAATACATCGAGGGCCTCGCCGGCCTGTGGTGCACGGCGCTGGGCTTCAGCGAACCCCGGCTGGTCGAAGCCGCGGCGCGCGGCATGAGCCGGCTGCCGTTCTACCACTCCTTCGGCGGCAAGGCGCCGCAGCCGACGATCGAACTCGCCGACCGGCTGATAGAACTATCGCCCGTGCCGATGTCGAAGGTGCTGTTCGCCAACTCCGGCTCGGAGGCCAACGACACGGCGGTCAAGCTGGTCTGGTATTACAACAACGCGCTCGGCCGCCCGGAGAAGAAGAAGATCCTGTCGCGCCATCGCGCCTACCACGGGGTGACGGTCGCCACCGCCAGCCTGACGGGCCTCCCCGCCAACCACCGCGACTTCGACCTGCCGCTGGGGCGCATGCTGCACGCGGACTGCCCGCACCACTGGCGCTTCGCCGACGACGGTGAGAGCGAGGAGGAGTTCGCCACGCGGCTGGCGCAGAACCTGGAGCGACTGATCGTCCGCGAAGGCCCGGAGACGATCGCCGCGATGTTCGCCGAGCCGGTGATGGGCGCCGGCGGCGTCATCGTCCCGCCGGCGACCTACTTCGCCAAGATCCAGGAGGTGCTGAAGCACTACGACATTCTACTGATCGCCGACGAGGTGATCTGCGGCTTCGGGCGCACAGGCAACCGCTGGGGCTCGGAGACCTACGAGATCCGCCCGGACATGATCACCTGCGCCAAGGCGCTGTCGTCCGGCTACATCCCGATCTCGGCGCTGCTGCTCTCCGAGCCGATCTGGCAGGCGATGCTGGCGGAGAGCACGAAGATCGGCATGTTCGGCCACGGCTTCACCTACTCCGGCCATCCGGTCGCCGCCACCGTCGCCCTCGAGACACTGAAGATCTATGACGAGCGCGACACCATCGGCCACGTCCGCGCCGTGGCCCCGCTGCTGCAGGACGGGCTGCGCGCGCTGGCCGATCACGCGCTGGTCGGCGAGGCGCGTGGGGTCGGCCTGGTCGGTGCGCTGGAGCTGGTCGCCGACAAGCGGACAAAGCAGCCGTTCCCGCCCGCCCGGGGTGTCGGCGCCTATGTCTCGAAGCGCGCCGAGGCGCACGGCCTGATCGTCCGCGTCATCGGCGGCGACATCGTCGCCCTCTCCCCGCCGCTGATCATCGAGCCCGACGACATCCGCGACCTGCTGTCCCGCCTCGCCCGCGCCCTCGACGACACCTGGGCGTGGCTGCAGGCGGGGGCGTGAGGGGGAGATCGCCTTCGGGAGACTGCGTTGTCGCGACCGCTGTGACGTGATGGACGAATCATGGCGCGGCGCGCTGTGTTGGGCGACAATAGCGCTGCGCGAACCTGGGCGCCCGGACCTAACTAGAGCTTGTAGATGGCAAGCCCGACTGTCATTGGTCAATCGACAAGCAGCGTGCGCTATCAAGACAATTTCTCGAAACAATCGTGTTCAGTTTCAGAAGGGCCTCAGCGAGGCGCGTTTCGACGAGCTCTACGGGAGCGAGGATCGGTGCCGGGAAGCGGTGTTCGCGTGGCGCTGGCCGCACGGCTTCGTCTGCCCCGGCTGCGGCGGGCAGCATCATTGCGTCATCAAGACGCGTGGCCTCTACCAGTGCACGTCCTGTCGACTTGCTGATCGCCGGTACGATCTTCGCCTCGACCAAAGTGCCGCTGCGCACCTGGTTACGCGCCATGTACCAGCTGACGCAGAGCAAGGGCGGGATCTCCAGCCTCGAACTCGGCCGCCGCCTCGGCGTCACCCAGAACACCGCCTGGAAGCTCAAACACAAGCTGATGCAGGTGATGATGGAACGGGATGCCGGCAAAGGCGAAGCCCCGGTCGATGGTCATGCCGCGCGTCTTCTCTTCCGGCAGCCGGTCGGCGTCGATGCCGGTCAATGCACGGACCAGCGCCGTCTTGCCGTGGTCGATGTGCCCGGCGGTGCCGACGATCATCGCACCTTCTCCGCGGCGGCGGCCGGACGCGTCGATCCGGCATTCCAGCCGGCGACCTGCGGCAACGGCGCAGCGAAGGCGGCCTCGTCTTCCAGGCAGCGCAGGTCGAAGCGCAGCCGGCCGGCCTCGATCCGGCCGATCACCGGCATGGACGGAGCGCGGAACGCCGCCGCCAGCCGGAGCAGCGCACTGCCGCTCCGGCGCGGCGGCCCCGGCGGGGCGATGGCGAGGCAGTGGCTCGGCAGCCGGTCGACGGGCATCGAGCCGCTGCCCACCTGGCTGCGGCACGGCTCGATGTCGACGGTGCAGCCGGGAAGCACGGCGGCCACGGCCGGCCGCAGGCGAGCGGCGAGCGCATTGATCTCCGCTTCCGGCCGGCTGAGCAGCCGCAGTGCCGGCAGCCGTTCGGCCAGGCGCTCCGGGTCGGCGTAGAGACGGAGCACCGCCTCCAGCGCCGCCAGCCGCCCCTTGTCGAGGCGCAGCGCGCGTTTCAGCGGATTGCGAGCGAGTTTGCGCACCAGCTCGGTGCGGCCGACGACGATCCCGGCCTGCGGCCCGCCCAGCAGCTTGTCGCCGCTGAAGGTCACCAGATCGGCGCCGGCGGCGAGCGCTTCGGACGGCAGCGGCTCACGCGGCAGGCCCCAGGCGGCGAGATCGACGAGCAAGCCGCTGCCGAGATCGACGGCGTAGGGCAGGCCGTGGGCGTGCGCCAGCGCGGCCAGATCCGCGTCGGGCGACCGCGTGCGTGAAGCCCTCGATCGTAGTTGGAGGGGTGCACCTTGAGCAGCAGGGCGGTGCGGCGGCCGATCGCGGCTTCGAAGTCGCGTAGGTGCGTCCGGTTGGTGGTGCCGACCTCCACCATCCGGCAGCCGGCGCGGGCCATGATCTCCCGCATGCGGAAGGCGCCGCCGATCTCGATCAATTCGCCGCGCGAGAATCTGCGTCGTCGTGAAGACGCCGCCGAACTGCGACTCCCAGAGCACGATGCCGCTGAAGAACATGCCGAAGATGGTCATCGCCATGGTCCAGAACATCAGCTTCTGGCCGGCGTTGTAGCGCAGCAGGTCCGGAAGCTTTTCCTCGTGATGGCCGACGAGCGAGAGGTTCTTGATCCACTCCCAGTCGTTGCGGTGCCAGAAGTTGTGGCCGACGACCGAATACCTCTTGACAAGGATCGGCTCTTGACCGTGATCGGATCGGTGCTCACCGCGCTCATCGCCGCGCCTCCTCGTCCACCTGCTTCTCGAGTTGCCGCGCGTGCTCCTCGTCCTTTTCGGTGACTTCGGTGACGAGGATCGGCGTCGTCGTCACGTAGTGGAAGAATGCGCAGACGAGGGCGAAGCCGATGCCGTCCAGGCTCAGCGCCTTGAGCGGCCCCTTCCAGACCTCGACGAACACGCTGACCTGCGGCTCCTTCGGCAGCCCGGCCTAGAGGTCCGGGCGATCGGCGTGCTGCAGGACGTACATGACGTGCGTGCCGCCCACCCCCGGAGGGTCGTACAGGCCGGCCTGGGCGAAGCCGCGCCGTCGCAGTTCGGCCACCCGCTGCTCCGCCCAGTAGATCATGCCGGCTTGGTGCCGAAGGTGATCGCTGGGTCGGGCAGGTCTTCGCACATGCCGGCGCCTGCCCCCCCGCCACCCGGTCGGAGCACAGCGAGCACTTGTAGGCCTTGTGGTCGATCGCCGACAGGCGGGGGATGTTGAACGGGCAACCGCGCATGCAGTAGCCGCAGAACGGGCCGGCGCCGGCCGACGGCGCCGAGGTCGCCGGAAAGTCGGGCACGTCGAGGCCGGCCCAGCGGCTGCCGTTCCAGGCGATCAGCGTCCGCTTGCGGTTGAACGGCTTGCCCTAGCGATCGCAGGAGGCGCGATTGTAGAGGATGCGGCGATTGGCGGGCCACGCCCACGCCCAGCCGGGCGAAATCCCGGCGTCGCCCGGATCGGCGTTGTCGCGCCGGCACATCTGCGTGCCGGCACCGGTCCAAAAGCCGGCGTAGATCCAGCAGGCCGAGGCGGTCTTGCCGTCGTCGCGCAGCTGGCCGAAGCCCTCGACCTGCTGGCCCGCTTTCAGGACGATCTTCGTCGCGTCCTGCGGGTCGGCCACGTCCTCGACGACGGACCCGTTCATCTCCCGGGCGGGTTTGCACCGTAACCGCAAGGCATACCCGCGCGGCAGAGTGCCGACGGGAATTGTTACTTGCTGAACTCGTGTCGATCACGCGGCCGTGCCGCCGAGGTCGCAGTGGCGCACGATGAACGCGGCGATCGCCGCCGGATCGGCGAGCGGCAGCACCGGCACCGTCGCCTCGCCGACGGAGGCGTCGCCGAGGGGCGCATCGCTCGCCACCGCGATGATCCGCTGGTCGAACGGATACATCGCCGGCTTGCCAAGCCCGGGGCGGAACACCTCCAGCTTGTCGATCGCCGACCGCTTGAATCCCTCGGTCAGCAGCAGGTCGACGGGCGCCATGCGGGAAATCAGCTCTTGCGGCTCCGGCTCCCGTTCGTCGCGCAACTCGTGCATCAGCGTCCAGCGGCTGGAAGACAGCAGCACCACCTCGGTCGCCCCGGCATTGCGATGCCGCCAGGTGTCCTTGCCCGGCCGGTCGAGGTCGACCGAGTGATGCGTATGCTTGATGGTGGAGACGCGCAGGCCGCGACCGGTCAACTCGGACAGCAGCGCCAGGATCAGCGTCGTCTTGCCGGCGCCGCTCCAGCCGACGATGCCGAAAATCTTCAAGCCGCCGGCACCACCAGCCGCTCCGCTCGCCGCAGATCTTCCGGCCGGTTGATGTTGAAGAAGGGATCGACCGGCTCGGCCGGATATTCGACGACGGCGAGCCTACAGCGCTCCACCCACACGCCGGCGCGGCGCAGGCCCTCCGAGTGCATCGCGCGCCGAAGCGCCGGCGCCAGGGCGACCGCCCACAGGCCGATCACCGGGTGCAGCCGCCCGCCCGACGCGACGCACGCCGCAGCCGCCGCACCGCCCCCGACCGAGGCATGCAGGCGTGCGACCAGATCGTGGGGTATGAACGGTGTATCGCCGGGCACGCTCACCACCCAGCGGGAGGCCGGGGCGTGTGCCGCCGCCCACTCCATTCCGGCGAGGATGCCGGCCAGCGGCCCCGAGAAATCGCAGGACCCGTCGGCGACGACCGGCAGGCCGAAGCGCCCGAAGCGGGCAGGATCGCCGTTGGCGCTGATCACCAGGGGCGAGACCTGCGGACCGAGACGCGCGATCGCCTCGCCCAGGAGAGTGCCGCCCCCGAATGCCCGCAGGCACTTGTCCCCACCGCCAAACCGGCGCGATCGCCCGCCCGCGAGCAGCACGCCCGCCACGCCCGCGGTGCAGGTCACACCCTCGGCGCTCGAAATGTCGTTGCCCACGCCGCCTCCCGGAAACCCGCCCCGCAAAATCTAAGCAGAGATCGGTAGCTCGTCCAACGGAACGGGGGTTCGCTCCGCCGATCGTCCCCCGGGAAAGGGGGACGCCAAATCATTGCGACGCGACGCTCGGCTCGCTCGGATGTGCGCTCGCCGAGGGCGGATTGGAGCCGCTGACGATTGTAGTGTTCGTCGGGGCGGTTACTTGTTCGTCGGGGTAACGTCTCATTGGCCTCACTGGCTCAGAAAGTGCCGCAGGGACCCGATCAGATCCGAGGGTTGGAACGGCTTCGAGAGCAGCGGGGCGCCGTCGTAAACCGGGGACCGCTGCTCGTGCGAGAAGCCGGTGACGGTGACGAACGGGATCGCCCTGGCGACGAGCCTCTCTGCGATCGGCTCGGAGGTGGTGCCGCGGCCGAGGTGGACGTCGAGCACGGCGGCGTCGCACTCTTCCACGGCCAGCAGGGCGAGCGCGACCTCGACGGAGGCGGCCGGACCCATGATGCTGAAGCCCGCGTCCTCGAGTTGTTGCGCGAGATCGAGGGCGAGGAAAGCATCGTCCTCGACGATCAGGATGCGCGGCATAGCTTCACCTCAGACAGGAGAGACGGCTGGCTCGGTCCACTCATGCTCTTCGCCGAGCGTCACCAGCATGCCGTCGGCCGGACAGCGAAGGTTCCAGCGTAGACCTGTTGGGGCATAGTCGAAAACCGCTTCGCCGCCCAGCTGCAGCGCCGGCATGGCCTTGATGACGCGCGTGCCGAAGCCTTGCCGCTCCGGGGGCGAGACGGGCGGACCGCCGCGCTCGGTCCAGCTCAAACGGAACTGCGGCTTCTCCCCGCTGCCGTCGCTCTCCAGCTCCCAGCTGATCGCCACGGTGCCCACCTCGTTGGACAGGGCGCCGTACTTGGTGGCGTTCGTGGCGAGCTCGTGCAGAGCCATCGCGATCGGCTGCGCCGCTTCCGCGGTGATGCTCACGGGTGGGCCGGACACCGTGATGCGCCGGCCGACGAGATCGAAGAATGGAGCGATCTGCGCACCGACGAGGTCGGGCATCGACGCCCCGCGCCAACGGGTCCTCACCAGCACGTCCTGGTTGGCCGCCAGCGCCCGCAGGCGGGCGGTGAACCGGTCCATGAAATCGGCGTGTGAACTCGCCCGCGTGCTGTTGGCGATCGCCTGCACCACGCCGAGCAGGTTCTTGGCGCGGTGGTTGACCTCGCGCATCAGCAGATGCACGTGCTCCTCGTAGCGCTTGCGCTCGGAAAGATCGTAGAAGTGGCAGACGACCCCGGGCCGGCCATCGGCCAGGATGATGCGCTCGATCTTCCAGTCGTAGGCCTCGGTCGCGCCGATGTCCGCGCGCTGCTCGACGGTGCTGCTTGAATGGTACGCCTCGCCGGTCGCGAGCGTGTGGCGAAAGCGGCCGGTCGCCTCGGTGGCGAACGGCTCCGGCCAGACGATGTGCAGAACCTCGGCGAAGTCGCGACCGATCAGCGGCCGCACATTCTCGAACACCTTCTGCGCGCCGCGGCTGACCTGGACCAGCCGGAAGTCTGCGTCGACTATGTAAATGCCGAAGGGGGAATCCTCCACCAGGCTGCGGAAGGTGTCGTGAGCGGTGCGCAAGGCTTCTTCGGCCCGCTTGCGTTCGCTGATATCCCGCATGATGGCCCACATCGTGCTCGGCTCGCCGGATGGGTCGCGGGCGAGAATGGTTCGGAGTTGCACCGGAAACACCGTACCGTTCTTTCGTCGGTATTCCTTCTCGTACAGCTCGGAGTATCCGCGCGGGATGATCTGCTCACGAACGATCGCTTCCTCGTACGGATGCCACTGCGCGGGCGTCAAGTCCTGGTACGTCAACTCCCGCAGCTCTTCGGGTGCATATCCGAGCATTTGCGCGAACTCGGCGTTGTATTCGATGATCCGACCGTCCGTTGTGACCCGTACGAACGCATCCCGCATCGTTTGGTACAGGATACGACAGCGTGCCTCGCTCTCCCGCAGCGCAGCTTCCGCCTCCTTCCGTTCGGTGATGTCGATATTCATGCCAATCCATTCGACGAGCTGACCGTCCTCGTCGCGGACGGGTACGGCATGGACGCTCATCCAACGCCACACGCCGTCTCGGCGCCGGATGCGATGCTCACTCGCGAACGGCTGCCCCCGCGCGACGGCGTCGTTCCACGGATCGGCCGCGGCAGCCCGATCCTCGGGATGCACGACGCTGGTCCAGCCGTCGCCGAGCATCTCCTCCGCGGTTTGGCCGGTGAACGCCATCCATGCCGGCTGTGGTGCGACGTGTCGCCCGGACGGCGGACAGGACCACGTGACCGCGCTTGTGGCGTCGACCAGCGTCCGGTACCGCAACTCGCTGGCGCGCAGCCGCTCCTCCGCCTCCTTGCGCTCGGTGATGTCGTGCGAGATGCCGAGGAGCCGGATCGGCTCGCCCGACTCCTCGAAGTCGACGCGGCCGCTCTCGGCGAGCCAGCGTACCTTGCCGCCCGGGCCGACGATGCGATGCTCGGATCGATAAAGGCCATCGTCGGATCGCAGCGCCGCGCTCACGGCGCTGCGGAACCCGTCGCGGTCTTCGGGATGGACCACGCGCACGACATCGTCGAACGTGCCGAAGCCGCTCGTCTCGGGCAAGGCCTCGTCGTTGCTGACGATCCGCCGGACGCGATCGTTGCGCACATCCCATTCGAACACGATGGCGAGCGAGGCCTGTAACGCGAGTCGCAACTGCAATTCGCGGTCGCGGACGGCTTCCTCCGCCGTTTTGCGTTCGGTGATGTCGAGATCGAGGCCGGCGAGCCCGCTCGGCCTGCCTTCGCCGTCGCGCTTCACCTGTCCGCGCGAGGCCATCCAGCGCATGCCGTTCTCGGGATCGGGGATGCGGTACTCGATGTCGAAGGAGCGAGCACCGCCGTCGATCGCCGCCTGAACACCGCGCGTACACCGCTCACGGTCTTCCGGATGAACCCGCCGCGTCATCCACGCCGGAATCGCCGGCGCCTCACCGGCGCCATCGAGCCCGGCCTCCCCGGGCGCCGACGCCGGCGAGAGGCGGCGCTCCTCGTCGATCTCCCACTCCCAGGCCTCGGCATTGACTGCAGTCAGCGCGAATTCGAGCCGCTGCGACAGGGTGTCCAGCGCCGTACGCGATTGCCGCGTCTGCTCTTCCGCCTGCCGCAGCCTGCGGATCAGCAAGACCTGCAGCCCGCCGACCAGCGCCAGCGCGGCGAGCCACGCGAGAAGGCGTCGGCGCGGGTCACCCTCCACGGTGCCGGCTTCCAGGCTGGCCGTCGCGACGACGGGGAGATCGCCAACACGCCGTGCCGCCGTCAGTCGCGACCCCGCAAGCCCCTCGGCCCACCCCGTCCAGCCGGCCGTCTCCCGCTCCCGCACGGCGTCGAGGAACGGGGCGCCCGCGACGGTCGTGCCGAGAGCCTGCGGTGTCATGGGTCGTCGGGCGATCAGTGCACCGTCCGCCAAGCGGTACAGGGCATACGTCAGGGCATCGCCGCGATAGGACACCGGCACACCTTCGCCGAACGGGCCCGGATCGACACCGACCTGAACGACGGCGATGATCTGGCCGGCGGCGTTCTGGACGGCGCGCGCCACCGGGAAGAAGACGCCGTGCACGGTGCGACCGGCGAGTGCCGCACCGACGTAGAGTTCCTCCCGCTCCGCCAGAAATGCCTTGAAGTAATCGCGATCGGCCGCGTTGAAGGCGGGCGGCGGAGAGGCTGCGCTCGTGGCGACGGAGTTGCCCGCGGTGTCATAGAGGAAGATGGCACCGGTCGGCGGCAGGCCGCCCGCGATGGAGCGCAGACGCCTCCAGGCCGGCTCCGAGCCCATCTGCCCCTGGCCGATCTCGGACACCAGATCGCCCGCCTGCCGCAACGCGGCGTCAATGCCGCGAAGGTTCAGACGAGTGTGGTCTTCAAGGAGCAGAACCGCAGCACTGGCCGCCCCCTCCGCCTCCTTCTCGGCTTCGGCAAAGTCGTGTACCGCCCACAACGCGACGGCCGGTACGATGAACAGCCAGGGCACGACATTGGCGGCGACGAAGAGGCGGGCTTTGCCGGGCGTCACGCGAAATTGAAACAGACGAGAGCGCGCCTTACCCCCCGCTCGTACGCCGCAGGCACGCCCGTCCATCTGACCTCCTTCGGGCTGGACATTGCGGCGCCCTCGATCTCTGCGAGCGAGGAAGACCCGACTTTGCCACGACACCTTTCAACGACTTACCGCTGTTCTACCATTGGTTCCCCAAACCGCAACCTCGGCATATCGCGCGTCGCGACAGTCGCTCCTGGGCAAGAACAGATGCAGGGCGACGCCTTGCCGAGTCATGGCGGACGGACGCTTCCGGGTCGGCTTTGGAGAAGGCTGGCTGCCTCCTGTGGTGTCCGGAATGCGGGAAATTGGAGGGCAACCAGCGATCGTCGCCCCTTCCCCAGAGCATTGGACGACCCCTCGATCGCTCGTCTCCGCTTGTTCGTGCGCGTCTGGCATTCCGCCCGAGACCGGAGCAATCCTGACTGAACGGCATTCCGGCCGCCTGCCGCTGGAGCTACTCGCAATCCTCTGGTGAGGCTGGAGTAGCGCAGCCCCCGGCCGCGCCGCCTCCGGCGGCGGCGCCGAGTTCTGCCGCCGGCCGGTCGGCCTTCAGGGCGACGCCGCTGTACTCACGACGGCGCGCTTCACGCATCAGGTACAACAGGTCCGTCGCCGCCGCGTCGATGCCGAGGCCGCCCGGGCGAATGTTGGAGATGCAGTTGCGCAGGGCGTCGCGGGTGTCCAGGCGCGGCGCCCAGGTGAGGTAGATGCCGAGACTGTCGGCGGCGGACAGGCCCGGCCGTTCGCCGATCAGCACGACGACGAGACGCGCGCCCTGCGCCACGGCCGCGTCGTCGCCGAGCGCCACGCGGCCCTGCCTCGCGACCACGATCGGCGCCAGCCGCCAGCCGTCGAGGCGGGGCAGCAGCGTGTTCAGCAGGGCCGCCGCCGAGGTGTGCACCGCCAGTGCCGACAACCCGTCGCAGACGACGAAGCAGGCATCGACGGCACCGGGGTTCAGCAACGCCCGGTCCGCCGGATCGAGCCTGCGCCCGAGATCGGGGCGCTGCAGGTAGGTGGTCCGGTCCGGCGCCTGCGAGCGGACGACGATGCACGGTGCCGGCGCCAGATCTCGGACCACCAGCTCGGCATCGAGCGTCAGATGCACGGCGTCCCGGGCGCGGGCGTGGTCACGCTGAAACTCCAATAACCGCTCCGTCGGCAACCCGTCTCCCGCCCGTCCGAGCGCGATCCGCGCCTCGGTCAGATTGCGCAGCGACTCCCACGGATCCCGCGCGTTCATCGCGCGCCGGCATACGCGAGCAGGCGCGCCGCATCGGTGCCTGGACCGAGTCGCGGCCGGATACGCCCCCGTTCGTCGGCGATCTGCATGCGCTGGAGCCACGCCTCGAACTCCGGTGCCGGCCGCAAGCCCTGTGTCGATCGCAGGTAGAGGGCGTCGTGGAACGACGTGCTCTGGTAGCTCAGCATGATGTCGTCGGCACCCGGCACCCCCATGACGAAGGTGCAGCCGGCGACGCCCAGCAGCGTCAGCAGGGTGTCCATGTCGTCCTGGTCGGCCTCGGCATGATTGGTGTAGCAGACGTCGACTCCCATCGGCACGCCGAGCAGCTTGCCGCAGAAGTGATCCTCCAGCCCGGCGCGGATGATCTGCTTGCCGTCGTAGAGATACTCCGGGCCGATGAAGCCGACGACGCTGTTGACCAGCAGCGGCGAGAAGGCGCGGGCGACGCCGTAGGCGCGCGCCTCCATCGTCTGTTGATCGCAGCCGTGGTGGGCGTCAGCGGAGAGCGCGCTGCCCTGGCCGGTCTCGAAATACATCACGTTGTCGCCGACGGTGCCCCGGCCGAGCGAGCGGGCCTGGGCGCAGGCGTCCGCCAGCATCGCCAGATCGATGCCGAACGCGCGGTTGGCGGCCTCCGATCCGGCGATCGACTGGAACACCAGATCGACCGGCGCGCCTGCCTCCATGGCGCGCAGCGTCGTCGTCACATGCGCCAGCACGCAAGCCTGGGTCGGCACCGCGAAACGGGAAATCAAATCGTCCAGCATCGCCAACAGATCACAGGTCCGCTGCACGCTGTCGGTCGCGGGATTGATGCCGATCACCGCGTCGCCGCAGCCGTAGAGGAGCCCGTCGAGGATCGCCGCGGCGATGCCTGCCGGATCGTCGGTGGGGTGGTTCGGCTGCAGGCGCACCGCCAACCGGCCGGGCAGGCCGATCGTGTCGCGGAAGGCGGTGACGACACGGCAGCGCCGGGCGACGGCGATCAGGTCCTGGTTCCGCATCACCTTCGAGACCGCCGCCACCATCTCTGGCGTCAGCCCGGCGGCGAGTGCGGCCAGCGTCTCGCCGGTCGCCGCGTCGGACAGCAGCCAGTCGCGGAAGCCGCCGACGGTGAGATGGGCGACCGGAGCGAAGGCGGCGGCGTCGCGGCCATCGACGATCAGCCGCGTCACCTCGCAACTCTCGTAAGGAACCAGCGCTTCGTCGAGGAAGCGCGACAGCGGAAGCTCGGCCAGCGTCCAGCGAGCGGCGACCCGCTCGACGTCGGAGCCGGCGGCGACGCCGGCGAGCACGTCGCCCGAGCGAAGCGACGACGCCTTCGCCAGCACCGCCTTCAGATCGGCGAACCGCCAGCGGGAGCCTGCCAGCGTGTGCGCATAGACCATTTCCCGAGCCTCCCCGGCGTCGCCCGACGTCGAGCCGGGCTCTTACCGCCTCAGCGATCGACGTCGCCGCGGGCGAGCGCCCCCTCCAGCGGCGGCACCGACGCCAGTAGTGCGTCCGCCGCCACCTCGCGGAGGTGGCCGGTCATCGCGAACCAGACGAAGGCGACGGCGAACATACCGATGAAGATGAGGCCGATCTCCTGGTTGAACCAGAACATCACCAGGAAAGATCCGAGCGACAAGACCAGCGCGATCGCCGGGAACAGCGGGTAAAAGGGTGCCCGATAGGGCCGCGCCAAGTCCGGCTCGATCGCCCGCAGCTTGAACAGCGCCGCCATGCTGAAGATGTAGAGCACGAGCGCGCCGAACGCCGACATGGTGATCAGCTCCGCCGTCCGGCCGGACAGGATGGCGATCACACCGATCACGCCGCCCACGATCAGCGCCCAGTGGGGCGTACGGTAGCGGGGGTGCACGGTGGCGAGGAAGGACGGCAGATAACCGGCGCGGGCGAGTGCGAACATCTGCCGCGAGTAGCCGATGATAATGCCGTGGAAGGAAGCGACGAGCCCGAACAGGCCGATCGCCACCAGCATGTGCGTCCAGCCGGACTCGCGGCCGACCGCCATCGCCATCGCTTCCGGCAGCGGATAATCCACGTTCGACAACAGCCGCCAGTCACCGACGCCGCCGGCGAGGATCATCACGCCGAGAGCCAGGAACACGAGCGTCAGGATACCGGAGATGTAGGCGCGCGGTATCGTGCGCGCCGGGTCCTTGGCCTCCTCGGCGGCCATCGCCACGCCTTCGATGGCCAGATAGAACCAGATGGCGAAGGGAATCGCCGCCATGATCCCCGCGACGCCGAACTCCTCGTTGCTGGCGACGAAATTGGCGAAGGAGAAGGCGGGAGCGACCACGCCCATGAACACCAGCAACTCGATGACGGCGAGCACGGTGACGAACAACTCGAACATCGCCGCCTGGCGGATGCCGAGAATGTTGACGCCGACGAAGACGACGTAGGCGCCGATGGCGACCGCCAGCACCGGCACCGCCGGCAGCATGAAATGGCCATAGCCGCCCAGCGCATAGGCGATGGCCGGGGGCGCGAAGACGAACTCGACCAGCGTCGCATATCCCGCCGCCAGCCCGCCGAGTGGGCCGAAGGCGCGTCGACTGTAGGCGAACGGGCCGCCGGCGTGCGGGATCGCCGTCGTCAGCTCGGTGAACGAGAAGATGAACGTGGTGTACAGCACGGTGATGATCAGCGTCGCCCACAGGAAGCCGATGGTGCCCGCCTCCCGCCAGCCGTAATTCCAGCCGAAATATTCGCCGGAGATCACTAGGCCCACGGCGAGTCCCCAGAGATGAATGGTGCCCAGCACCCGCTTCAGCGTCGGCTGTCCGCTCATGACGATCGTCCCCTCTCCTGCGGTGTCGACCGGGTACCAGCAAGAGTTGTGCCACCGTCGGTCGCCCCGGCCTCGATCATCTTGATGTTCTGCACGGGGCCCTCGGTCGTCTGCTCGAGGACGGACATGTGCACCGTCTGGCCGAGAAGGGCGGCGAGCTGGGCTCGGTAAGCGTCGGAGAAGGCGTAGCTGGCGACGTCCCCCTGTCCTCCCACCGCGTTCTCGATCGACGAGAATGCCTGAACCACGCCGCTCACGGTCGTGCGCTGGCAGGCGAGGCTGATCGAAACGGAGGTGCCCTACGTGCGGTAGCTGATCGTGTCGCTGCCGGACGCGCCTGTCAGGCTCGTCTGCCTGGTATCAAGGATCTCCCGTCAGCCGTCGCCGGCGGCGCGTCGGCCATCGGCCGGCTCACCGGGAGCACCATGCCGCCTGCAGACATGACAGGCCTCCGGAGCCGTGTCGGGTTTGCGACCCCGACCGTCGGTCTGCGTCTGTCGGCCGAACCCGTGTGAGTCGTGCGGCGATACGGCTGCGCACGTGTCAGCATTTCGGTTCGGCACGCCGCCAGAAGCGGGTTCCGTTCGCGGTCGCCGCCGTGTCGACGACCTTGTCGCGGAGCACCGTGTCGCCGCGGCGAGAGGGAAACAGGATTGCGCCCGCCAGCGTCAGCAGCGCGAAACAGGCGAGCACCGTGAACAGCAGGCGAAAGCCGCCGAGATCATGGGTCGTCGCCACCAGCGGCACGGCGCAGGCACTGGCACCGAACGACAGCACGTAGCGCAGCGCGTAGACCCGCGACCGCCAGTCCGCCGCGGCGTACTGGGCGACCACGCCGTCGTTGATCGTCACCTGCGCGAAGATCACGAACACCATCCCGATCGCCACCGGCAGCAGCGCCCATCCGTGCAGGACGGCGGCGAGGCCGAGCAGCGGCCCCTGACACAGCGCCACCGGCACGAAGCAAGTCTTCAGCGAGTGCCGATCGATCACCCGGCCGACGACCAGCTGCGACGACGCGCCGATCGCGTAGACGAAGAACACCAGCAGGCCGACGCCGAAGGCTCCCGGGATCTGCGGAAGGCGCTCGGCCACCAGCTTCGGCAGGGTGATCGCCACCGCGTTGAAGACGACGCCGCCGGAGAGGGTGACGAGGGCGAGCACAGCGAAGGCGCGGCGGACGGTGGCGCGCGGCACCGCCCGCGCGCGGGCCTCGCGGGGGCCGACGCGGCGATCGGCCTCCGGCGGCACCAGCCGCAGGAACAGAGCGCCCGTCAGCGCGGCGAGCCCGCCGGGGAGGAGGAAGGCGAAGCGCCAGTTCAGCCATTCGGTGATGGCGCCGGTCACCAGCGCGGCGGAAGCGACGCCGAGATTGCCCCAGACCCCGTTCACGCCGATCGCCCGGCCGGCCCGCTCGGCGTGCCCGACCAGCATCGCGGTACCGACCGGGTGATAGATCGAGCCAAACAGGCCGATCGCCGCCAGTCCCGCCGCCAGCTCGAGGGCGGTCGTGGCGAGGCCGGTGACGATCGAAGCAAAGCCGATGCCGATGAAGAAGACCGCGAGCATGCCGCGGCGGCTGCAGCGGTCGCCCAGCCAGCCGGCCGGCAGCGCGCCGGCACCGAAGGCGAGGAACCCGGGCAGCGACAGCGCGATCAGGTCGCCGTAGGCGAGGCCGAACTCGCCTCCCATACCGAGGACCGCGGTCGGAAAGATCAGCATCAGCCAGTGATCGGTGAAGTGCGCGACATTGATGAAGCCGATGACCCTGCGAGGCGAAGCCGGCATGTTCATCCTTCCTGATCTTGGCGTGTAACGGATGCGTCGATTAGCATGACCGGCGTGATGCGTACGGACACGGATCGTCGAGTATCGGACACGGCCCGCAGCACCGACGCGGGCGATTACCAGCGCACACCGCATCCTGCGGCGGTCCTCGCCAAGTCGTTCGCCGACGGTGAGACCATTGCTGCGCATGCGCACCGCCGCCACCAGCTCGTCTGGGCGAGCCGCGGGGTGATGCGCGTCGAGACGGCCGACGGTGCTTGGATCGTGCCGACCAACCGGGCGCTGTGGATTCCCGCCGGCGAGGTGCACGCCCTGCGGATGGCGGGGACGGTCGACATGCGGACGCTCTATCTCGAGCCCGGCAGTGCTGCGGTCCCCGAGCGTCCGAAGCTCGTCTCGGCGTCGGCGCTGCTGCGCGCCCTGTTGCTGGACGCCGCCGGCTGGCCGCTCGACCGGCAGGACCGGCGCGCGGCACTGGTCACCGAACTGATCCTCGACGAGCTGGCGACCCTCGACGCAGCGCCCCTGTATCTGCCGACGCCGAGCGACCTGCGGCTGAAGCGGGTCTGCGACGGGCTTCTCGCCGATCCGGGATCGCCGTGGACGATCGAGCAATGGGCCTGGCATGTCGGCGCCAGCGCGCGCACCGTGGCCAGGCTGTTCGAGCGGGAGACGGGCATGCGCTTCCGGGATTGGCGCCAGCAGGCGCGGCTCGCCGTAGCCCTGGTCGAGCTGGCGCGCGGCACGCCGGTCTCGCGCCTCGCCCGGGACCTTGGCTACCGCAACCCCAGCGCGTTCACGGTCGCCTTTCGCAAGGCGATGGGAACAGCCCCGGCATCGACGCGGTCGGCCTCGCACGAGACGACATGACCAGCGCCGTCAGTGCGCACGGGCACCGGGAACGGCCCGCGAGCAGGCCAAGCTGTGGTCAGAGTGGCGCGGATGGCCGTCCGGCGACTGCCGTCTGCGCGCGGGCCGACGGTTCCCATCCCCCGCCATTTTCGCATTACTCCACGCTGTGTCTTGGTGTGGAATAGGTTTGCCGCCGAGCGGTCGTGGGTGTCCTCGGCGAAGCCGGGCAGGCTGAGGCGGCTGGTGAGGTCGGTGATGGGACGGCCGCGGTCGCTGGGAAGAATGTTGAACACCTTTTCAGCGCTCGAGCTGATCACACGCGAAACGGCCAAGCTCGACGCCGCGGTACGCGACGTCGATCTCGGCGGCGAGCGGTCCTACGTGATCGCCGATACGTTGGCCGGACGCGGCATCCGCTTCGTGTTCACGACCGGCTATGCCGCGGACGCGATCGCCGCTCCCTACGGCGCCTACCCGCATCTGGAGAAGCCGTTCGACACGGCAGACTTGCTGGCCGCTCTGGCGGCGACACCATTCGCGGACGAATAGGGCAGCTGGTCGCCCGGCGCTCGCGAGAGGCATCCGTAGCCGTGACGGCCAATGCGCGACCACACCAACTCGTGGTCAGGCCGCTACCGTAAATCGCCACCACGGATGCTGCCAGCGGGCGATCAGGAAGGTCGAGACCGCCTGACACTGCGAGACCCGGACCCCGACCGGCACTCTCGTGAGTGTCGCTCAAGGAGCGGGGCCGATTACCCCGCAGTCGCCGGCCCTTCCCCGAAGCCGGTTTGGCTGTTCTCCGACGCTGTCGCGCTTCCGGTCGGCCGCGCCGCAGGCGGCGGATACCAGGCCTGCTTGTCCACCCAGACCTTCTCCGCCGGCTGACGCTGGAAGTGTGGCGACATGATCTGCACGCCGAACTCGTTGAAGACGTCCTGGATCTGCGCATGCAGTTCCGAAAGAGCCATGGGCTGTGTCGCCGGCGCATCGATGCTGACCAGCAGTCGATACTCGACGTAGAAGTCGCTGAGCGCCCGCTGCAGCACCCGCGGCTTCGGCTCCTTGCGGACGGCCTGGGTGCGTTCGGCGGCGAGCAGCAACATCGCGTGCACTTGCCGCCAGGACGTATCGTAGCCGATCGTCACCGTCGTGCCGATGATCGAGCCGTGATCCGCGTCGGCGAGCCTGGAGAAGTTGACGATCGACGATCCGACGAGGGTCGCGTTGGGGAAGGTGATCTCCTGGCGGGTTGGCGTGATCAGCTTCGTTGCCAGCACGCCGATCTCGCTGATGGTTCCCTGCGTGCCGCCGACCTCGACGAACTCGCCCGACTTTACCGAGCGCGAGTAGACGATGACGAGCCCGCTCATCACCTGGTTGACGAATCCGGCGGAGCCCAGCGACACCATCAGCCCGACCAGCACGCTGATGCCCTTGAACGCGTCGGAATGCGAGCCGGGAATGTAAGGGTAGGCGACGGTGAGCGCGAAAATCCAGATCAGCACGACGGCGAGGCGGCGGGTGGCGCGAGCCGTGTCCGCCTCCAGCCAGCCCACCCGGAGCCAGCCTCGTTCGACGCTGGCGAAAAAGCGATCGACCGCCTGCACGATCAGCCGCGTGGCGAAGAAGATGATGACGACGGTGAACATCCCCGGGAGCGCCTCCGCAACGCCGGCGGCGAGCGTCCCCAGTCGCTCGCCGAGCCAGAGGGCGAGGCCGTCGCTCCACGGCGCCGTGTAGGGAAAGAAGCCGAGGACGAGCGTGAGCCAGACGTATCCGGCCAACAGTCCGGCACAGAGCGCCGTAAACTTGATCGCACCATGTTCAACGGCGCGGAGATACGGCCGGAGGTCGATCCCGCGAATGCGCAGCGGATACTCGCGATCGGCCCGCAGGGGGCGGTCGAGCACCCGCGCTCGCAGCCGGGCTACTCCCCACAGTACGAGAGCGAAAGCGGCGGTGCCGAGCAGCGTCAGCACCGCGCCGCGAGCAATCAACGGCAATCGCTGCTGCTCGGCCCGCGCTTCGAGTGCGGCCGCGAGCTTCTGCGCTGTCTCGTTCGCAAGCTGCTCGAGCGTCTGGCCCGCATCCGGATCGAGATCCTGCGGCAGAAGTGCGAGCACGGTACGCCCCTCGATGTAGACCCAGAAGCCGTGCAGTGCCCCGAGGGTCGCCGGCACCGGCCTGACCGTGCCGGTCATCGCGTCGGCCGGCCAGTCCGCGATGCGCCGGCGGATCCGCTCGACCCGGTCCTGCGGCGTCACCGCGTCGATGCGGGCGCGCAAGGTGACGATCGGTCGGTTCCAGAGGACGAGCGTTGCCGGCTCGCCGATCGTCACCGTCGTCCTGGTGATGTCGGCCGGCAGCGGCAAATCGCTCGCGAGCGCGGGCCCGGCCAGAACCAGGGCAAGAAGCGCCAGCAAACCCATCCAGAAGATGGTGCGGTACCTTCGAGGAGCGTTCATCGTCGTTGTGATCCAGACAGAGGCGACAGCGAGCGTAGCGTCTGGTGTGAACAAGGGAAATCGCGCGTGAGCAAAGCCGGCCAAAGCGCGGCAGGCTCGCCTGCCTGGTCGAGACGGCGGCGACGCCGAGGGACGGTCGGCCATCGGCGTCGTAGACGCGGGCGAAGTAGGTTCCCGGTTTCAGCGGCAGCCAGACCTGCGTCTGGTCGCCGGTGACGGCGCGCGCCAGCGAGGTCGAGTTCGGCCACAGGGTCCCGTCCATCTCCGGCGTGGCTTGAACATGATCCAGCCGCCGAACTGCACGTCGAGGTCCGCCGCCAGGTCCCAGCGCAGCAGCGCCTGACCGCCGATGATCGCCAGCGACAAGTTCTGCAGGTCCTCCGGCGGCCCGACGCGGCCGATGACGTAGTAGGCGTTGATCGCCGTCACCGGCGAGGCGAAGTGGTTCGGATGCCAGTACTGCAGCCGGAAGTCGTAGGTCTCGCCGGACTGCAGGCCGATGATGGCGACGGCGCTCGCCGTCTCCTCCTGCACCGTCGCCGTCTGCCAGGCGCTGCTGGTGCCTTGCTGCCGGTAGAGCACGTGGATGGTCGCACCGTCAAAAGCGATCGGCTGCAACGAGAAGATGACCCGGTCGATCAGCGTCCGCGAGGGCGTGACCAGCATCACCCGCGCGTCGGACGCGATGCCGAGGACCACCGGCGCCGGCAAGCTCAGCGGCGCGGTCACCACCGGATCGTAGGGCGGGATCGGCCCCTGCTCGGCGGTGTGCACGCCGGGCGCCTCGGCGATCAGGGTCAGCTTCGCCGAGAGATCCCCTTGCGGCTCGATGTCGCGCACCAGGACGCGCAGCGTCTCGCGATCGTAAATGCCGAAGCGGGCGAGGTCGCCGGCTGCCGGAGCGTCGGCGGTCGGATGCTGTCGAAACTGGTCATCGCCGCCGCGAAGACCTGGCGGCGGCTGAAGGGTGAGAACCAGTTGCCGAAAGTGATCGCAGCTGTCAGGTTCCACGACGGCATCGAGGTCAGCGAAGCGCGGTCACAGCATGCCGCCTGATCGCCGTCACCCAGATTCCAGCGTAGCTTATCGACGCAGCCTCGTTCCCGGCAAACCCGAGGCCGAGGCTTACGGCTCCGGAGCGCCTTGATACCCACCAAACGGTGGCTCGCTCGCTACGATCCGCCATCGATTTCGGACTCACTCAGCGGCCGCCCGAGTCGGGGCGCCCTTCCGCCAGTACTGCGGGATATCCTTGCGATAGCGTCGCGTCACCAGGTTCGCAATCAGTCCGGTCCATCCGGTCTGGTGGGCCGCGCCCAAGCCCTGGCCGGTATCGGCGTGAAAATATTCGTAGAACAGCAGCAGGTCCTTCCAGTGCTCATCGCTGGCGAACGGCGGCTGCGTCTGCAACGCCGGAGCGCGCCCCTGCCGATCCCGCCGATAGATGTCGACGATGCGCTCTGCGATCAATGTCGCGATCTCCTTGAGATTGAGCTCGCGTCCGCCGAGGCACGGCACCGCGACCTGGAAGTTGTCGCCGAGGAAGCGGTGGAATTTCTCGATGGCCTGGATCAGCGTGAAGTTCACCGGCATCCAGATCGGCCCTCGCCAGTTGGAGTTGCCGCCGAACAGAGGCGAGTTCGACTCCCCCGGCACGTACTCGATCATCGCTTGGCCGATGCCGGGCAGCATACCGAGATCCCGATGCTCGGCGTGAATTCGGCTGACGCTGCGTATCCCGTAAGACGACAGGAACTCGTTCTCACTCAGGAGATGCGACAGGATACGAGGCAGCATGGTGTGATCGACCAACGCCAGCAGGTGCTCGCCGCGCTCGTTCTCCCAGTCGGGACAGGCACAGACGTAGTTGCCCTGGAAGGCGCCACCCTTGTGCCGGCGCAGGCGCTCGCGGAACCGCGGCACATTGGCCAGGAGCCGCCTGTCGATCACCTCGGTGGCGAACAGCGGGATCAGACCGACCATCGAGTAGACATCGATGCGGTGATACTGGCCGTCGGGAGTGCATATCAGGTCCTTGAAAAAGCCGGCGTCGGGATCCCACAGCGACACCCCGCCGTCAGCGTGGCCGCCGATGGCGTTGGCGATGGCGAGGAACTGCTCGAAGGTCTGCAGGGCGATGTTCTCGTAATCCGGGTCCTCGGTCGCCAGTTCGAGCGCCATCACAGTCATATTGAGAGCGAACATCGCCACCCAGCCGGTGGCATCGGCCTGCTTCAGGCTGTAGCCGGGCGGCAGCGGCTGCGACCGGTCCACGACCGAGATGTTGTCGAGGCCGAGGAAGCCGCCTTCGAAGACGTTGTGGCCGTCGGCATCCTTGCGGTTGATCCACCAGGCGTAATTCAACAGCAGCTTGTGAAAGACCCGCTGCAAGAAAGCGCGATCGCCCTCGCCCCGCTGCACCCGTTCCGTGCGGAATGCCTTGAGCGCGCCGAGTGCGTGCACCGGCGGGTTGACATCGCTGAAGTTCCACTCGTAGGCCGGGATCTGTCCGTTCGGGTGCAGATAACGATCACTCAGCATCAGCTCGATCTGGTCTTTGGCGAAGTCGACATCGATCAGCGCCAAGGCGCCGCAGTGAAACGCCAGATCCCAGGCGGCGAACCAGGGATATTCCCAGCTATCGGGCATGGAGATCACGTCGCCCGCCTTGAGATGCTTCCACTGCCGATTGCGCCCATAACGGCGGCTATCGGGCGCTGGGAACCTATCCCCCTTGAGCCACCCCTCGACATCGTAATGGAAGAACTGCTTGCACCAGATCATGCCGGCGAGCGCCTGGCGCATGATGCGATGATCCTCGGGGTCGGCCTCGGGCAGCATCTCGTCGAAAAAGACGTTTGCTTCGCCCTGCCGAGTCGCAAACACCACCTCGCTGCGGGCGAACGGTGTCGTGAGCGGATGGGCGGACAACACGAGGTCGACGCGAACGTGCTGACCGGACGGAATACTGAACTTGTGCCAGGCAGCGAACTTCGTTCCCGAGCGTTCCGGGTTGACCGCGTCGCTATCGCCATCGACGAGCAGGCGATGGAACGCGTCCTTGACAAAGGGCGTCGCGTTCGGCTGCCCCCACAGCCGCTCACTATTACTTTCATTCTCGGTAAACAATTGCCGGGCCGGTTGACGGCCGTACAGATAATAAGTGCCGAGCCGGGGATGGTCGGCTTGCACCAGCCAGGCCGCACCCGCGGGTGCGCTCTCGGAGCGTAGTATCGGTTTGGCGCTTGCATCGCCCCAAGTCCAGGTATTGCGGAACCACAAGGTGGGGATGAGATGCAGCTCCGCCGCCTCTGGACCGCGGTTGTGGGCGACGATGCGAGCGTGGATCTCCTCGGAACCCGCCTTGCTGTAAATCACGTCCACATCGAAGTACCGGCCATCGTCGAAGACGCCGGCGTCGAGCAGATTGAACGGCGGGCTGTTGCGGTCGCGACGACCGTTCTCCTCGATCAGCTGCTCATAAGGATACGCGGCCTGCGGATACTTGTAGAGGTATCGCAGATAACTGTGACTTGGGGTGGCATCGACGTAGAAGTAGTATTCCTTGACGTCCTCGCCGCGATTCCCCTGCGGACCGGTCAGCCCGAACGCGCGCTCCTTGAGGAACGGATCATGTCCGTTCCACAACGCCAGAGCCAGGCACAAAAGCTGGTTCTCGTCGGAAATGCCGCCGAGGCCGTCCTCGCTCCAGCGATAGGCGCGCGAGCGGGCGTGATCGTGGGGCAGGAAGTCCCAGGCATCGCCGTCGGCACTGTAGTCCTCTCGCACCGTACCCCAAGCCCTTTCCGAAAGATAAGGGCCCCACAGCCGCCAGTTCTCTTTGCCCAAGCGATGATTTTCGAGTCGCTGGCGTTCCGCATCGAGGAGTCGGCCATCACTCATCTGTCGCTGCTCCCTGTCGATTATCAGCCGGAGATCCGCATCAGTCCCGAGACTTGCGAGATCTGTCTGCACGATCCGTATGCTATCGAGCGCCGTCGGATTCTGCCGTTCCTTCGCATTATCGTCGGCTGCGGCGCCCATCGGAAATAAACAACCGCGATGGTGTCGATAGCGAGACGGTATCAAAGCGGCTCGCGATGCTTGGAGCGCTCGGCTGATCCCGAGGCTATGAATTTCATGCGTTCTGGATATTTCACCGCGGATCGACTCGACCGGATAATCAGCATCCTGGCGGACGCGATGAGAGGCCGGCCGTGGCAGACAAGGCACTCACGATTGGTGAGGCGATGCGCAAGCATTGGCCAGAATACCTGATGGAAGCATGGGGCCTCGGGGCGTTCATGATTTCGGCCGGCTTGATCACGACCGTTCTCGAGTACGGTAATTCGCCGATCCATCAGGCGATCGAGAACGCCGATCTGCGGCGGATGCTGATCGGTTTGGCGATGGGGCTCACCGCCATCGCGATCATCTACTCGCCTTGGGGTAAACAGTCCGGCGCCCACCTCAATCCGGCGGTCACCCTGACCTTCCTCCGACTCGGCAAGATCAAGGCACTGGATGCCGTGTTCTACATCATCGCCCAGTTCGTAGGCGGGGCGCTCGGTGTGCTGTTGACCTGGGCCGTGCTCGGCAGCGCGTTCGCCGAGCCTCCGGTGGACTTCGTCAATACCAAGCCAGGCGTGGCTGGGTCCTTCGTCGCCTATTTCACCGAAGTGGCGATGGCGTTCGGCATCATGCTGATGGTGCTGACGGCGCTCGCCTCCGGACGGCTGATGCGCTTCATCGGAGTCTTTGCCGGCCTGATGGTCGCCACCTACATCTCGGTGCTGGCGCCGTTCTCCGGCATGAGCATCAACCCGGCGCGCAGCTTCGCCTCGGCGCTGCCGGCGTATCTCTGGGACTATCTGTGGATCTACTTCACCGCCCCGATCGTGGGAATGCAGCTGGCAGTCGAGGTATTTCGCCTGGGCAAGCTTGGGTGTGAGAAGTTTTGCGCGAAGCTTGATCACGACCCGGCATACCGTTGCATCCATTGCGGGCATCAGCCCGCGAGCCATGCGGCGCAATCCCGCGGCGCCGCAACACTGAGAACAGACACGCCAAGCCAAGTGCGGAGGCCTCATCCATGAACGAGCCCTACGACGCGATCATCATCGGGTCCGGCGCCGGTGGCGCGGCGGTTGCGTACAAGCTGGTGCGGGGCGGAAAGCGTGTTCTCCTGCTGGAGAAGGGCGCGCCTCTGCCGCGCGACCGGTCGACCCTCGATGTCAAGAAGGTGTTCAAGGAAGGCCGCTTCAAGAACAAGGAACCGTGGGTCGACGGCTACAACAAGGTGTTCATCCCCGACGAGTTCTACAACGTCGGCGGCAAGACGAAGTGGTACGGCGCCGCGCTGCTGCGCTTCGCACCGCATGAGTTTCGACCGGACGAGGCGCACCAGTGCCTCGGCTGGCCGATCGGCTATGACGAACTGGCTCCCTACTATGACGAGGCGGAGCAACTCCTCTGCGTCAATCGCTTCGAAAACGAGCCGGAGCTCCAGTCTCTCCTCGATCGGATTTTCGCCGCCGACAACGCCTGGAAGCCGGAGGCGCTCCCGCTCGGCCTCAAGCGGGAAATCCTGAACGATGAGGAGGAGGCGAAGCACTTCGACGGATATGCGTCGGCCTGCGGCTACAAGTCGGATGCCGAATGGAATCTGATCGACCCGATCCGCGAAGTGTCGAATTTTACGCTGCTCGCCGACAAGCAGGTGGTCTCGCTAACCTACGAGGTCGAAGATGCGGCGGTAATCACCGGCGTTGTCTGCGCCGACGGCACGAGCTACGAGGCCAAAGCCGTCGTGCTTGCTGCCGGCGCAATGACCTCACCGCGAATCCTTCAGGACCATCTCGCCGCCACCGGTCTCGGCCGGTCGCTGCCGTCCGCCGCCGCCGTCGGCGCCAATTTCAAGTTCCACATCAACAGCGCACTGCTCGGATTTTCCCGATTCAAGAACCAGGATGTGATGCGTAAGACAGCGATCCTGTTCAACGAGCAGTTCCCGCACTCGACGGTGCAGTGCCTGGGCTGGATCGACGGCGAAATCCTCGGTACGCAGCTTCCGGCGGCGGTGCCGAAGTTTGTCTCGCGCGCCTTCGGCGAACGCGCGATCGGCTTTTTCGTCACCACCGAGGACGGCTCGGATCCGGACAACAGGATCGTCTCCTGCGGCCAGGCTGGCCTGCCGATGATGAACTATGATCTCCGCCGCCTGAAGCCGGCCGATAAGGAACATCGACGCCTGGTCCGCGCTTTCATGGCACGACTGATCCGCGCGGGATTGCTCGGTGTCGACCGTTACATCGGCATGGCGGGTACCGCCCATGCCCTCGGCACCTTGGTGATGGGAACCGACCCCGAGACCTCGGTGACCGATGCCAACGGCAAGGTGCACGGCATGCAGGGGCTGTACGTTGGCGACGGCAGCGTGCTGCCACGATCGTCTCGCGTCAACCCGGCGTTGAGCATTTATGCGTGGGGTTTGCGGTTGGGCGGGCACCTGGCGGCCGGCTGAACTCCCTGCTTGCCGCGGCAGAATCGGCTTCTTCGACGTTTCAAGTCGATCGGAACGGGTTTGCCAGGCAGACGGCGAGGCGGTAGATCGTGGTGGCGAAGGCGCGAAGGTTGTGGTGTTGCAGTAGCCGCGGGCGCGGGCTCGGGCGGCTTGGAAGACGCCGTTGAGCCGCGATTGGCCCCGCTGCTAAAAAGCCAGGTGGCGCCGTTCCAGAAAGCGTGTTTGTTCGTTGCTGTCCTGGATTGCCTCGTCTTGTCTTACGTCTGATAGACAACGGCGTTGTAGCCGCCGAGCGCCACGATGAATTGCGGGCCCGCCTGCCTGGGCGAGGCGAGCAGTAGCAAGGCAGAAACCGCCGGAAAGCCGATCACCCGGACGGCCGTCTTCCTCGCCGAAACTCCCGGAACAGCCGCTCGGCGCCGTGGTCTGATGAGGGCGCGGGTGGTGTGGCAAGCCCGAGACGCATTGCGATGAAGAGGCTGAACATCTCAGCCTCCCGTTTCGAAACCAGGATAGAGGGTCATGCCGCCGTCGACGTAGATGCTGGCGCCGGTGATGTAGTCGGAGTCGTCGGAGGCGAGCCAGACGGCGGCGCGGGCGATGTCGTCGACCTCGCCGATGCGCTTGTACGGCACCAGTTTCATCAGCTCGGTGTAGGCCTCGATCGTGCTCCACGCCTGCATATTGATCGGGGTGCGGACGGCGCCGGGGGACACGGCGTTGACGCGGATGCGCCAGGGAGCGAGCTCCTGGGCGATGCTCTTCATCATCATCGAGACGCCGCCCTTCGACGCCGCGTAATTGACGTGCCCGGCCCACGGGATGACGTCGTGCACCGAGCTGACGCAGATGATCTTGCCGGCGGAGCAGGACACCGCCGGCTGCACACCGCGGCGCTTGAACTCGCGCACCGCCTCCCGGGCGCAAAGGAACTGCCCGGTCAGATTGACGGCGATCACCTTGTTCCACTGCGCGAGCGTCATCTCTTCGAACGGCGCGTCCTGTTGCAGTCCGGCATTGTTGACAAGAATGTCGATGGTGCCGAACTCCCGGCGCATCCGGTCGAACATCCGCCTCACGTCGTCCTCGTTGGAGACATCGCAGCGGTGGGCGTAAGCATTGCTGCCGCCGCAGCCCCTGACCTCCTCGACAACCGCCTCGGCATCGGCGGGCCCGCTCACGTAGTTGACGACCACGTCGGCGCCGGCATGCCCGAGGCCTATGGCGATCCCCTTGCCGATTCCGGAACTGGCGCCGGTGACCAGCGCCTTCTGTCCCTTCAGCTTCTTCTCGATCGGACAGGCCGGCATCACCACCGGCGGCAGCGTCGGGTCATGCGTCAAAGACAGATCAACATCATCCATGATGGGCGCTCCTCTCGATCGCAGCGGTAGGAGAAACTGGCGCTCCGCGGCCCTTTGCGTTTTCCTAATGCAGCAAGATCGCTTGGCGGCCGGCCGAATGGAAATAGCCAGTGACTTTCATTTTCATGACCATCGCCTATCGTCGAAGAAGATCGTCGCTGCGCTGGAAGCCGGCTGACCCGGCACGAACACCAGAAACTATGTGCTGCCGCCTCTGATCGCCCGTCCTTTATCCGACTGAGACGGCAGCACTGCCCGAATCCGACCGCCCGCGACATGGTCTACGAAAGCCACGACATAGCCTTCGGCTATGAAAGCCATAGGTGCGTGGCATTTCACTTTAAAACGCAGTTGCAGGATGGTTGAGAACAGGTCAGCTGGCGGTCGAAGGTGATCAGGCCGAGGAAGACCCCCGCGCTGGCCAGTTGGCAATTCGTGATTTGAACGAACAGAAGGAGTTTCAAAATGAAAGCGTCGACGATGGCACTGGCTTCGGCTCTGGTGGGTTCGGTGGCGATGTCCGCCGTTGCGGTCGCTCAGACCGGTCCGGCACCGAAGCCGGAGTTCAAGTTCGAGAAATGCTACGGCGTGGTCAAGGCCGCGAAGAACGACTGCCAGACGTCCACGCACTCCTGCGCCGGGACGGCGAAGCTGGATGCGGCGCCCGATTCCTGGGTCTACGTCCCCACCGGCACCTGCGACAAGCTCGTCGGCAGCAGCCTGGAACCGAAGAAGTCCTGATCCGGCGGGGCGGGAGCGACGATCATGGCGGCTTCAGTCGGCCCGTGTGACCACCGAAGGACGGGAATTGGATTCAGGGCCCCACATTTCGCCGAGATCGTCGCCACCCGTCCGGCCGTCGGCTGGTTCGAAGTGCATGCCGAGAATTACATGGGCGGCGGGCCTGCGCTGCGGCAACTGGAAACGCTGCGGGCCGACTGGCCGATCGGTCTGCACGGGGTTGGCATGTCCCTTGGCAGCGCCTGTGGACTCGATGCTCAGCACCTTGGACGTCTTCTTGCGCTGGTCGAACGGATCGAACCAACGCTGATCTCCGAGCATCTGGCCTGGTCCGTCAGTGGCGGAACCTACCTCAACGACCTTTTGCCGCTTCCCTATACCGAGGAGAGCTTGGCGATCGTCGCTGTCAGCGTCAGCACGCTGCAGGACCGGCTCAGGCGACGTGTCCTGATCGAGAACCCGTCCGCGTATTTGCGATTTGTTCACTCCACTATTCCCGAAGCGGAGTTCCTCGGCGAACTCGTCCATCGCACAGGTTGCGGTTTGCTGTTCGACGTCAACAACGTCTACGTGACCTGCCAGAACATCGGCGGCGATCCGCGAGCCTGGATCGAAGCCCTCCCGGTGGAAGCCGTTCAAGAGTTGCATCTGGCCGGCCACTGCATCAACGATGCCGACGGAACTAGCGTCCTGATCGACGATCATGGCAGCCCGGTCGCACCCGCCGTGTGGGAGCTTTATGAAAGCACGACCCACCGCTTTCCGCATGCCGTCACGCTCATCGAATGGGACAGCAATCTCCCCCCTCTTCCGATCCTGCTGACCGAGGCGACGGAGGCTGATCGTCGGCGGCAAAGTGTCTTCTTGGAGGCGTGCCGTGCCGACGCTGCATGAACTGCAGGCCCGCTTTGCCGCGACCGTCATCGACGGCGACACGTCCGCCGTGGCGGGGTCGATCATCGACGACGCGCCGGGCGCGGCGGCGCGCCTCGGCATCTACGTCAACCACTTTCGGGTCACCCTGATCGACGCGCTGGCGGCGACGTTCCCGGTCGTCCGGCAGCTGGTGAATGACCCGTTCTTTCAGGCGGCTGCACGCCGGTATGTGCGAGCGGAGCCTCCGGCGCATCCCTGTCTGGTCGAGTATGGCGGCGGCTTTCCAGCCTTCCTCGAGCGGCTGCCGGAGGCAGGCTCACTCGCTTATCTGGCGGACGTAGCCCGCCTCGAGTGGGCGATCAACGAGGCTTGGCATGCGCCAGATGCACCGATGGTCGATGAGAGCGCCGCAGCGCGGTTGATCGCCGCCGGCTTCGCCGATCCGAGTCTTCGCCTGCACCCGTCCTGCCGACTGATCGCGTCGCGGTTTCCGGTGGATCAAATCTGGCAAGTTCACCAGACGGCTTGCAGCGAGCGCGAAACCGTCGACCTGGATGCGGGCGGGGTCCGGCTTCTGGTCCACCGCCGGGAAGGCGAGGTCGGTTGGATCGACCTGCCGCCCCCCGATTTCGTTTTCCTCGACGGTCTGATCCTGAGCGGCAGCCTCCGAGAGGCGCTGACGCTCGCCCGGGCCGTTGACCACGGTTTCGATCCGACGGGCGTACTTGCCGCGCTGATCGAATACGGCCTCATCTCTTCGATCGACCCTGTTCATTGACCTTGGGAGGTTGTCACGATGGCTACCACTTTGTCTCATGACGTTCGCTCCGGAAATCTCACCGCCACCGGCTACTCGGTCCGCGGCCTTCTGGAACGTTTCCCGACGTCGCTCCTGGCGCTGGCCTTTCGGCTCGCGGTGGCGACCGTGTTCTGGAGGTCGGGATTGACCAAGATCGCCAGCTGGGATGCGACCGTCGCACTGTTCGACATGGAGTACATGCTACCGATCCTGCCCCCGGTGGCCGGAGCCTACTTGGCCACCGCGGTCGAGCTGGGCTGCTCGGCGCTGCTCACGCTCGGCCTCGCGACGCGTTTCGCGGCAGCGGCGCTGCTCGGGATGACCTTGGTCATTCAGCTGCTCGTCTATCCCGAGAACTGGCCGGATCACCTGCTGTGGGGATCGATCCTCGCCTACTTGGTGACGCGCGGTGCGGGTGCGATCTCCTTGGATCACCTTATCTGCCGACGGCTATTCGGTTACGGTCGTACCGACGTGGCGTGATCCAGGCCTGACCAATAAACTCTGAGCAGACGTCAGTGTGCGGATCACGACGATGAATTCATCCGGCGATGACGAACTCCCTCTCGGAGAGAGGAGACAGCTGCAGATGCTGCCGCCTGGCGCAACCCTACAGGACGTGACTGAGTGGTTGCGCACCTGCGGGGTGATCGCCGACGCCGTGCATGCCGGCGAGATGGTTCCCGACTTCGAACTCGTCAACGCCACTGGCGTCAACGTCAACCTCGGATCTCTCCTCGATCGCGGTCCGGTGGTCATCACGTTCGTTCTCGGCTGCCGCTCTTCCACGTGCCGGGCATCGCTCCGGGCGTTGCAGAAGGCGTTACCGGGGATCGCAGCACATCATGGCACCCTCGTCGCCATCTCGCCCGACCCGCCGAACGCATCGTCCGCGGTTGCCGAAGAGGACAGTTTAGCGTTCGACCTGTTGACCGACGACCACCACCAACTCGGTCACTTATTTGGGCTCACGTACCAGCCACCGGAGTCGGTCGCCCTCTGGTTCGATCTTCTCGGCCTCGGCGCCCCTCGAGGCGGGATGCCATCGGAGCTGATTCTTCCCGCCGCCTACGTCGTCGACTCGAATGGCATTGCCGTTTATGCGTTCCTGGAGCCCGATCCCAGGCGGCGGGTTGATCCACTCACGGTGATCGAGTCCTTGTCGCGGATGCCTTCCGAAACTGCCGTTCGCCCTGGCTAGACGGGAGTGCGGTCGAGCGCTCCCGGCCACTTGTACGTTCTCGCGGCCCGCACGACAGCACCGACCGCGGGCGAATGCGGCCGGCCGCGCACCGTCACCAGATTGATCTCGCGGACAAACTCCGGCTCGATGAGCGGCCTCACGACGATACCCGGCATCGTCACGGCGAATTCAGGAAAAAAGCCGAACCCATGACCTGCAACGATCATCGCCTGCACCCAGTCGTCCCGGTCGCTGCGTAGGACGACCTTCACATAGACGCCCATCGCATGAAGCACGTCACCAGCGTGCTCGTAAAATTCGCAGTTGAGACGATTCACGTAACGCTCCTCATGCAAGTCGCGCCCGCGGATCACGTCGATCGCGGCGAACCGGTGCGTGCCGGAACAAACAATGACGAACCGCTCCTTGAACAGCGGCATCGCATGGAACCGGTCCTCGATCCCTTCCGGAAGGCCATAAATCGCCACCTCGATCGAGCCGTCGAGCAACATCTCTCGGAGTGAATGGCCTGCCGCGTCAAGAAACTGAACCTCCACGCCAGGATAACGGTCACGGAAACAGCCAAAGAAGTCGGCGAGCATGCTGGGGCCGATGGTGCACATCACGCCGATCTTGAGCGAAGCGTCTTCGAGTTTGGCGAAGGTCTTGGCCGCGTCCTTCGCGGCCTGTGCTTGTGCATAGACCTGCTCGAAGTAGGGCTGCATCAGTCGACCGAGGTCGGTCAGGTGGGTGCGTTGCCGTTCGCGGTGGAACAGCGGTCCGCCGAATTCACCCTCGAGATTCTGGATGGCGCGGGTCAAGCTCGGCTGCGAGACTGCGCACTTGTCCGCCGCGCGGGTGAAGTTCAGCGTCTCGCAAAGGGCAAGAAAGTACTTGACCTGATACAGCTCCATCCCAGCTCCCCAAACGCGCACTTATCGTTCTGATGCTCTCACGTCGAGGCGGAGGCATGATCATGCTTGTGTATGCAACGGTCAAGCGCAGCATCAAAGGAAGCGAGCGGATAGCGTGTGTTGCGCTGCCTCAGCCGATCATCGGCGACGGCCCCCTCAATCGCCGCCGCCTTCGGCTCCGGTGATCAGCCGCATGCTGCGGTTGTAGGTCAGATATGACCAGAACCAGTCGAACATCACAGCGATCCGGCTGCGCAGGTCGAGCAGGAATGCGACATGCACGAGGCCCCACAGCCACCAGGCGAGGCCGCCGCTGAGTCTGATGCCGGGGAGATCGGCTACGGCGGCCTTGCGGCCGATCGTCGCCATCGAGCCCAGGTCGCGGTAGCGGAACGGGCCGGGATGCCGCCGTCCCTCGATCCGGGCGCGGATCACTTTCGCAACGTAGTGCCCCTGCTGTTTGGCGACGGCGGCAAGTCCGGGAAGCGGACGACCGTCCGGCCCGTCACAGGCGGCGGTATCGCCAATCGCGAAGATATTGGGGAGCCCGGGCACGGACAGGTCCGACCCGACGAGGATGCGCCCGGCGCCGTCGCGCTCGGCACCAATCCAGCGCCCGGCTGCCGAAGCCATCACGCCGGCGGTCCACAGCACAGTTCGTGCCTCGATCCGCCGATTGCCCACCTGCACCCCGCTGTCATCGACAACCTCGACACGGCTGTTGGTCAACACCTCGACGCCGAGGTCCTGCAAAGACCGTGTGGCGGCGACGGAAAGACTTTCCGGGAACGCCGGTAGGATGCGTGGCGCTGCCTGTATAAGCATGACCCGGGCAGTTGTCGGATCGGCGGTTCTGAACTCCTCCCGCAGGCTCTGCCGCGCCAGTTCGGCGATCGCTCCAGCCAGTTCGACACCGGTCGGCCCGCCGCCGACGAGGACGAACGTGAGGAGCCGCCGTCGTTCCATTTCATCGTCGGAAGCCTCGGCCCGCTCGAAGGCCGCGAGCACACGACTGCGCATTGCCGTCGCGTCATCAATTTTCTTCAGGCCCGGCGCAAACGGTTCCCATTCATCCTTGCCGAAGTAGCTGTGCCGGGCGCCCGTCGCCAGGACCAGGTAATCGTAGGGAATTCGCCGATCGCCGATCGTAACTTCATTTTTCTGTGTATCGACATCGGTGACGCGCGTCATCAGCACTTGGCAATTCCGCTGACCGCGGACCAGTGATCGGATCGGCACCGCAATATCCGCAGGCGACAGGGTCGCCGTTGCCACCTGGTACAACAATGGCTGGAACAGGTGATAGTTGCGCCGATCGATGAGTGTGATGTTCGCCAGGGCATGGCGCATCGCTTGTGCGGCGGCGATTCCGCCAAATCCGGCGCCGACGATGACGATGCGCGGCGCCCCGGCAAACCAGCGGGAATCTCGCGCCAGGCTGGGGCACAGGCGGTGCACGAACGGCATCAGGAGGCGATCGACGGAGAACACGCCTGCGCCTTGCAAGACAAACGTCGCGAGCAGGAACAAGCGCAAGACGGGATCACCGAGTGACGAGATGTCGGAGAGGGTCGTCACGTTGAGCAACGCAAGAAAGAGGGCCGCGGCACGCGTTCCCAAGCCGGCAGCCAACACACCACAAGAGACAATGCCCGTCGCCTGCCAGATGTCCGAAGCATCCCGGAATGCGAGACCCCATAACAGCCATGCGAGCCACACGCGGATGGCGAACTGATATGGCGGAAGGGCGTACCGCTCCAGCCAAACCGCCGTCTTCCGCACGGCAACGCCGAAGGGGATCGCCGAACGGCCCAAATGTGGCGCGATGACGTGATCGAGAGAGAGGGCACCCGGCCCCCGGAACGCCAGAAACCCAAGGAGCGCCATCCAATAGAGATGGTCGGCAAGCTCCTTATAGGTCAACTGGAGAAAGACCGTGGTCAGCAGCAGCGGAATTGCAGCGATGCGCGCACCGAGCCCGAACGCGAGCAACACCGGACAAACCAGTTCGATGCCAGTGCCGATGACGGCCGCCGTCGACGGGTCGAGCCCTGGAACCGGATGCTCGTTGGTGTAGAGGAACACCGTGACATCCCAGTTGGCTGTCTTGAGGACGCCCGAAACGAAAAAGATCTGCGCAAGCCAGAGTCGGATGGCGAGGTCGAGCAAAGGACCCAGACCGCGCTCGAAGATGGAGGTGACGTCCTCCCACGCTTCGAACAGCGGCGCAACGCGGGAACCGATGCGAACAGAGGCAGCGCGGCCGGTCATCGTCTCCTCCCTGCGCCGTGCGCATGGCAAGAACCTGTTACCGATGATGGCGGAAGGAAGCCGCGCCGGGAAATACGGTCTCGCTAGCGATTCAATGCATATCGATTATCAGACACGCTCGACCCATGGCATATCGCCGCCATGATGCCCCGCCTCGGCTGGGCCGCCGTCCGAACCCCGCCAGTGCCATACCGCCTCCTCCAACTGGCTGAGCCTCATGCGTAATCAAAAATCGCGGAATGTCGTGGTATGGGGGTTCGCTTGGCCAGGATATAGTAGTTGCGGAGCTGAGTTGGCTGTACCCGAGGCGAGGATGGCGAGCACCGAGAGTGAATCGCGGTTTTTGGCTTATGTCGAGGGGCTTGTCGGAGCGATCGGGCATGCCGATCGGGCTGTGCCGCTGCGCGACTACTGCCCGGGGCTTCTCCTGCCAGGGGAGCGCAAGAGCGTCGAGCCGATGGCGGCGGTGACGGCACCGGCACGGGTGGCGGCGCAGCACCAGCCGCTCCTGCATTTTGTCGGGAGCGCGCCCTGGTCGGACGAGCGGGTCCTGGCCCGAGTGCGCGAACTGGTTCTGCCGTCGATCGAGCGGGCGGGACCGATCGAGGCTTGGATCATCGACGACACGAGCTTTCCGAAGAAGGGGCGGCACTCGGTCGGTGTGATGCGGCAGTATTGCGGTCAGCTCGGCAAGCTGGACAACTGCCAAGTTGCGGCCATTACGAAGGACGAGGTTGGCGCGGCTTCCATCACCATGCCACCTTGTGCATCGCTGCCTACGGGTTCTCGATCTCCGAGCGGGAGACGATTCCCCCCTCCGGACCAAGTCACGTCCGGAAGCTCAAAAAACCTACCGTTCCCAACAGTTACAGACCCAGAGGCGCCGCCGATCCGGCCCGAACGGCACATCCCGAACTCGATCGCGACCCTGAGGCGGCGCTTGACCGTCGACCTCGCCAAAAGGCTCGGCCGATGCCCTTGCTGCCACACACCATACAAATCGCAGATCGCTCACCGGCGTTTATGACGCAGTAAGATTAGTGGCATGACGACAGCGGCCACTGGTTTCGCAGCTACGGCAACGAAAACTGGGAATTCGACGAGCATGGCCTGATGCGCCTGCGCATTGCCAGCATCAACGATGCCCCGATCAGGGAGAGCGAGCGGAAATAGTTCTCGCTGCTTGGCCGCCGCCCGGACGATCATCCGTCCTTAAGCGATCTCGGCCTCTAGTTTTCGGTGCGACCGAATCTCTCGATCCGATCAGATCAAACAGCACTTGCCGGTCGCCGAGGCGGAACTCTGCTCTATCTATCGCGCTCACCTGTCGTCAAACGCCGCTGGCCGACAACTCGTTTTCGCCCGCGGCGGCCGCTCACTCGTCCTACCCGGAGGTTGCCGCCGGCGGCCCGGTTCCGAGCCGCAACAGCGGGTCGGCCGCTGGTTGCCCCATGACCGGAAACCTGCAGGCAGGCCATGGCGATGTCGAGCTTCTCGAACCAGGACAGTTCGGCCTCCCGCAGCGCCGAAGGCGTCGCAGCCGACCACAGGCGCACCACCCGTCTGCCGGCGGCCAACTCGGCCAGCACGCAGCGTGCCACGCCCGACGCATCGGCGCGGGGGGCGAACCCGTCGACGGACACGCGCTCGGCTTCGCGACGGGCGAGACGCAGCACGTCGGTCGGTACGCTGCGGTCATGGACGATGATATCGGCGCACTGAAGTGCGCGCACGGCGCGGAGCGTCAAGTCGTCGGGTGAGCCGCCGGCATCGTCCATCGTCACGAGACTGCCGAGCGCGGGGCCGTCGACATCGATTCCCGCGACGAGGTCGGACTCGTCCGGTTCGTGCTCGCCTCGGTCGAACAGCCGCTCGGCGAACCGCTCCCAGAACCGTCGCCTGACGTGGCGCTCGCGCCCGGCGAACGATGGCTCCGCGCGCAGCGCCTGTGCCGCGGACAGCCAAGCGCCGAGGCGGGACGGCAGCAGCGCTTCGATGTGCCGCCGAATGGCCTGAGCGACGACCGGGGCGGCGCCACCCGTGGAGATGGCGATGGTGAGCGGCCCGCGGCTGACGATCGCGCCAAAGCACACGTCGCTGAGCAGCGGCCGATCGACGAGACAAACGGGAACGCCGTGGCTTCGCGCCGCCGCGCTGAACGCACGCGCGCAGGTTTCGTCCTCGAAGTTACCGACCGCCAGCGCGACACCGGCAAAATCGCTGGCGCACCAGTCGCCCGCCAGATGAGCCAGCAGGCCAGCATCGGCGCACGCGGTCGCCGGCACGGCCGGGTCCACGCCCTTGGTTACCAGCCATACCCGGGCACCCGCCGCCAGCAGAACGTCCACCTTCCACGCGAGGCCCTGACCATCTCCGGCGACGAGCACCCGGCGGCCCTGCAGGCGGAAAAACACCGGCAACGCGGCCAGCGGACCGATCCTGCCGGCATCCTGGTCATGCGACATGGCGGGCGCCTTCGCTGGCGATGATCTTGCGCAGCTCCGGAATGCAGGAGCCGCAGTTGGTGCCGGCGCGCACAGCCGCGCCGATCGCTTCCACCGTCCGGCAACCGTGGTCGGCGACTGCCGCGGCAATTCGGTTGCGGCCGACGGCGAAGCAGGCACAGACCAGCGGCCCGTGATCGGCCGCGCCGCCGTTCGTCCGCCCGGCGAGCAGCGTCCGCCGGTTCGCATCGTCGAGCGCCGGCTGGCCGAGAAGACTGGCGAGCCACTCCCAAGCCGGCAACTGCGCCTGCGCGGCGGCAAACATGCAGCCGACGAGTTGGTCGTCATTCAGATAGGCAGCCCGGTAGCTTGCATCTCGAGGGTCTTCGAGCTGCAGGAGGTGCGCTGCGTCGGTCCCGAAGAGATCTGCCGTCCACTCGGCCCAGGACGGTCGCGGCTCGGCCAGGAATGCTACCTTATAGAGCCACCCTGCGTCGAGCCGGACGCGGACCCAGTATGGCGCAGCGGGCGATACCGGCTCCTGGGTGAGGACGAACCCCTCGAGCGCAAAGGCGCTCGGCTCGATGCTGCACGGCGTGCCCTTGCTGTCCGGCTGACCCGAAATCGGATCGGTCGTTGCATGCACCAGAGCGCCAACTCGCCCGCCGCTGGAGTTCTCGCCGCTCCAGTGGATCGGCGCGAAGATCGTGCCCTGCCGCTGCCCTTCGTTGACAAGAACCCGCAGGAGGGCTTCGCCATGAGCGGACCGAACGCGCGCGAGCCTGCCGTCCAATACGGCAAATCGCTGCGCGTCACCGGGGCTGATCTCGACGTAAGGCTCTGGCAGGTGTCGGGCGAGGCGCGCGCTCTTGCCGCTTCGCGTCATCGTGTGCCACTGGTCGCGGATGCGGCCGGTGTTCAGCCGCAGCGGATAGGCCGCGTCCAGCGGAACACTCGCCTCCGACGTTACGGTGACCGGGACGAAGCGCCCCCTGCCGTCCGCAGTGAAGAACCCGCCTGCCGCGAAGAACCGCGACGGCTCGGCTGCCGGTGCGCCCCGGCGCTGCGGCCACTGAAACGGCGCCAGGGCGTCATAGTCGGCGTGCGAAACCGCGGCCAATGCGCCCAGGTCGAAAGCGCGGTTGCCGTCGTTCTCAAAGGCGGAAAGCGCCGCGTGCTCGGCGAAGACCTCCGCCGGCGACTGGAAGGCGAAGGCTCCGCCGTGCCCGAGGCGCTTCGCCACCTCGCAGACGATCCACCAGTCCGGCCTCGCCTCGCCAGGGGCCGGCAGGAAGGCGTGCTGGCGGCTGACCCGCCGCTCGGAGTTGGTGACTGTGCCGTCCTTCTCGCCCCAGCCGCAGGCAGGGAGCCGGATCGGCGCCCGCGCCACCGTATCGGCGCCGGTGACGTTGTCGGAGACGACGAACAGTTCCAGTCGCCCGAGCCCGGCCCGGACCGCATCGGCGCGCGGCAGGCTCACCACCGGGTTGGTCGCCATCACCCACAGCGCCTTGATCCGCCCGTCGGCGACGGCGTCGAACATATCGACAGCCTTGAGACCCTCGGCTGTCGCCAGACGCGGCGCCTGCCAGAAGCGGCGCACCCGATCAACCGACGCATCATCGAAGCCCATGTGCGCCGCGAGCTGATTGGCGAGGCCGCCCACCTCGCGTCCGCCCATCGCGTTCGGCTGGCCGGTCAGCGACAACGGCCCGGCGCCAGGCCTGCCGATCCGGCCGGTTGCAAAGTGGCAGTTGATGATGGCGTTGACCGTATCGGTGCCGCGGACCGACTGGTTGACCCCTTGCGAATAGCAGGTGACGGCGCGGTCGCTTTCCGCGAACCAAGTGAAGAACCTTTCGACGTCGTCGGGCGGCAGGCCACAGGCTCGGGCAGTGGCAGCGACATCCGGGGCGACGTGGCGCGCGGTCGCCAGGGTGTCGGCGAAGCCTGCGGTATGCGCGTCTATCCACCCCCGGTCGATGCGTCCGCGCCGCACCAGATCGACGAGCAGGCCGTTGAACAGGATCGCGTCGCTGCCGCCACGCAGCGAGAGCTGCAGGTCTGCCTCTTCTCCCGTCCCGGTTCGCCGGGGGTCGATGTTGACCATCCGCGCCCCGCGGCTGGCCCGGTTGCGAAGCATCCGCTGGAACAATACCGGATGGCACCAAGCCGCATTGGACCCGACAAGGACGATGAGGTCGGCTTCGTCGAGATCTTCGTAACAGCCGGGGACCACGTCCGCACCGAAGGCGCGCTTGTGGCCGGCGACCGAAGATGCCATGCAGAGACGGGAATTCGTATCGATGTTGGCGCTGCCGATGAAGCCCTTCATCAGCTTGTTGGCGACATAGTAGTCCTCGGTCAGCAACTGGCCGGAGACGTAGAAGGCGACGGCATCGGGTCCGTGCCGGTCGATCACCCGGGCGAAGCCGGTGGCGACCGCGTCGAGCGCCGCGTCCCAGCCGACCCGCTGGTCGCCGATCATCGGATGCAGCAGGCGCCCGTCGAGCCCGAGTGTCTCGCCCAGCGCCGAGCCCTTCGAGCACAGCCGGCCGAAGTTCGCCGGATGCAGGGGATCGCCGCGCGCCTGCCAGCCGCCGGCGTCGTCCGCCGTCGGCACGACGCCGCAGCCGACACCGCAGTAAGGACACGTCGTCCCAACGGCCGACAGCGGCGCCACCTGCATCAGTACACGTCCCTGAGGTAGCGCCCGGACTTGACGAGGCCGGCGACGTAATTGCGGGCGCCGATCTCGTCCATACCCCCATGATCGGCGACGACGCGATGCAGCGCGCGATCGACATCGGCCGCCATGCGTTTCGCATCACCGCAGACATAGAAGTAAGCGCCGTCCTGGAGCCAGCGGTACAGCTCCGCCCCCTCCTCGACCATTCGGTCCTGGACGTAGACTTTCTTCTGCTGGTCGCGCGAGAACGCCGTCGTGAGGCGCGTCAGCGTGCCGGCCGTGGCCAGGTCCTGGAACTCGTCCTCGTAGAAGAAGTCGCACTCGCGCCGCTGGTGGCCGAAGAACAGCCACGAACGGCCCGACGCTCCCGCCGCGCGGCGCTCGTGCAGAAACGATCGAAACGGGGCGACGCCGGTGCCGGGGCCGACCATGACGATCGGCGTCGATGGCTCGACCGGCAGGGCGAAGCCGTGCGAGGCCTGGACGTAGACCGGCAGTCGATCGCCCGGCGCCAGCCGATCGGCGAGAAAGCTCGACGCAACGCCCTTGCGGTCGCGCTCGCCGCAGCGCCACCGGACGACGTCGACCGTCAGGTGCAGCTTGCCGGGCGTGGCTTTCGGGCTAGACGAGATCGAGTAGAGCCGCGGCTGCAACGGATCGAGCGCCGCCACCAGCGCGCGCGGCGTCGGCGTGAGCGCGGGAAACTTCTCCAGCGCAGCCAGCACGTCGAGCGTCTCCAGATCGCCGTCCGGATCCTCCCCCTGCGCCATCGCCAACAGTCTCGCCCGCTGGCCTGCATCGTTGGCGAGCGTCGCCAGCAATTCGAACAGCGCGTCCGGCGCCGGTGAAAGGGCGGCATCGTTCAGCAGCGCCGCATCCAGCCGCCGGCTATGCCCGTTGCCGTCCCCCACCTCCGCACCGGGATCGACGCCGAGACGGGAGATCAAAGCCGCGACAAGGTCCGGGTCGTTCGCCGGCAGCACGCCGAAACTGTCCCCCGGGCGATAATCGAGGCCGAGGCCGTCCAGGTCGAACTCGACGTGGCGCGTCTCCTTCTCCGAGCCGCCTTTGTTGAGCAGGCGGCTGCCGAGGAAGGTCGCCATCACCGGCTTCTCGCGGGATCGGCCAAGCAATGGCTCCGTCGCTGCGGAAGTGGTTTCGGGCGGTGGGGCGGCTGCCTTTGCCGTCTCCGCATGGAGAGCCTTCAGCGCCCGCGCGGTTTCCTTGCCGCCCGGCACACAGAGGTTGAGGCGGGCTTCCGTGCCGAGGAACATCGCGTTGGCGTAGTCCTCGCAGGTGTATCCGCACTGGCCGCAGTCCTGCTGCGCCATCGCCGCCATCATCCTCCGACGCAGCGGCCGGCCTTCGGCCAGCGTCATCCGTTCGGCGAGCGGGAGGGTCTGGTCGTGCCAGGGCGCCTCGCCATCATCACCGTCGGCGAGCGGGTCGGCCGCGGCGGGGGCCGGGCGGTCCGGCCTGGCGGGCACCAAAGCCTGCGTATCGGCCGCGCCGTCGTAGCTCAGCAATCCAGCGAAGAAGCCGTTCAACCAGGAGCGCTGCTCCGGCGTGAACGGCGCGTTCTCGGGCAGCATCGGCGACCACATCATGGCACCTTCTCCTCTGCGAGCGTCTGCAGGCGGCTGAGGTCCAGCCGCTCGGTGAACTGTTTGAAGGTTTCGTGAGGCCCGAAACGTTCGGCGAGATAGACGCGAAGCAGCCGTTCGATCAGGGCCGGGATTTTTTCCGCCGGCACGTCGCGCTGGAATTCCCGGCCGATCGACGCGTTCTGTGCGTAACCGCCGCCGAGGAAGACGTGATAGCCCTCGACCGTCTCCTCGCCGTCCGGCTCGGTCGCGACCTTGGCGCCGAGCAGGCCGATGTCACCGATATAGTGCTGGGCGCAGGAGTGGTGGCAGCCGGTGAGGTGAATGTTCAGCGGCGTGTCGAGCGCCAGCGTGCCGTCCAAATGCTTGGCGATGTCGCGGGCGTGCCCTTTGGTGTCGGAGGCGGAGAAGCGACAGCCAGCGTTGCCAGTGCAGGCGACCAGGCCGGCGCGGATGTTCGATGCCCGCCAATCGAGGCCCGTGGCTTCGACCGCCGCCTGCGCTTCGGCCAGTCGTGAAGCAGGAATGCCGGAGATCAGCAGGTTCTGCCAGACGGTCAGCCGCAGGTCGCCGTCGCCGCAGCGTTCCGCGACGTCGGCCAATCCTCGCATCTGCGCCGTCGTCATCCTGCCCACCGGCAGGACGATGCCGAGGTAGCAGAGGCCCTCTTGCCGCTGCGGGTGCACACCGACATGGGCGAGGCGATCGACGGGACGACGCGGCGCGCACCGGTCGAGCGGCACGTGATCAAGGGTGCGGGCGAGCCGCTTTTCCACCTCGGCGATGAACTTCTCGAAGCCCCAGGCGTCAAGAACGTATTTCAGGCGCGCCTTATTGCGGTTGGTGCGATCGCCGTGATCGATGAACACGCGGACAATTGCGTCGGCGATCTCGGCGCACTCCTCCGGACGCAGTACGACGCCGACGTCACGGGCGAGGTCGCGGTGGCCGGTGATGCCACCAAGAACCAGTCGGCACCAGATGCCGGGCGTAACCCCGGCGCCGTCCAGCACCTCGACGGCCTGAAAGCCGATGTCGTTGGTCTCCTCCAGCACGGCGAGCCGGCCGCCGCCGTCGAAGGCGACATTGAACTTGCGCGGCAGTCCGTAGAGGCATCGGTCGTTGAGGATGTGGTAGTGCCATTCGCGCGCGAGCGGCCGGGTGTCGAGCAGCTCGTGCGGATCGATGCCGGCGAGCGGGCTGCCGGTAACGTTGCGGATGTTGTCGGCACCCGTCCCTTTGGCGGTAAGGCCAAGCCCCTGCAACGCTTCCAGAACCGTGATCCCCTCGCCCGGCGGAATATCGCGGATCTGCAGGTTGGCCCGCGTGGTCACATCGGTGAAGCCGCCGCCGCAGCGCTCGGCCAAGTCGGCGACGCCGCGGAACTGCCACGCGGGGACGATGCCATTGGGAATGCGCAGCCGGCACATGAACGAGTCCTGCGCCGGCGCCACGTAAAACAGGCCGTGGAACTTCCAGCGGAAGACGTCCACCCCCTTGGGAAAGGTGCCGTCACGTGCCGCCCGCTTCATCCGCGCGTACATATCGAACGGGTGCTCGTCGCGTTTCGCCGTTTCCTCGGCAACGAGTTTCCGACCCTCGGCGACGAAGCGGTTCTGTGCGCGATGATGCGCGGCGTCGGGACCCGACGGCTCGGCAGCAGGTGCGGGAACCGGGGCGCCGACACCAGTGCCGCCGTTGCCGCCGAGGGGCTTCAACCCGCGGCCGGCACGCGCCGTCTGTACCCCGCTGGCGAACCCTTCCAGGTAGCGCTTCTGTTCCGGCGTGAAATCGCGGTCGCCCGTCATCGCATTCCTCACGCGGCGTCGACGAAGTGGCGCCCGAAAATCAGGTCGCCGCGCATGGACCCGACCGGCGCGCCGGTGCGGATCAGATCGAGATACCAGAGCCCGTCCGCGGTATCGCCGACCAGGACGGCGCCGACGAGCCGTTGTTCACCGGCATCGCGGCGGATCACCAGCTTCCGGTAGGTCCGCAAGCCCGGATCGCAGAGAAGAATGTTCTCGGCATCGCCACCGCCGAGAAAGTCGCCGGCGGAGAACACGTGGACGCCGGAGACCTTCAGGTTGGTGGCGAGAACGGCGCCCTCGAAGCGGCTGTCGTGGCCGGTCAGCCGCTCGGCGAGGACGCGAGCCTGCGCATACGCCGGCTCCACCAGGCCGTAAACCTGGCCGCGATGCTCGGCGCACTCGCCGATCGCCCAGATGCCGGGGGCGGAAGTCGCCAGCGCGTCGTCGACGACGATGCCGCGATTGCAGGCGAGCCCGCCTGAGCGGGCGAGCTCCGTCTCCGGGCGGATGCCGATGGCGAAGACCACCATATCCGCCGGAAACGCCCGCCCGTCCTTCAGCATCACCGCTTCGGCCCGGCTCGTTCCGGAAACGGCGGCAGAGTCGGCGCCCAGCGCGACCTCGATGCCCTTGGCTTCGATGGCGGCCAACAGAAGCGCTGCCGCCCGGTCGTCCAACTGCCGGTCCATCAGCCTGCTCTTCAGGTGCAGCAGGGTCACTCGCAGCCCGGCGCGGGCGAGGCCGTAGGCCGCCTCGATCCCGAGTAGTCCGCCGCCGACGACGACGGCACGGCTGCCGGGAGCGACACCCTGCATCGCCTCGATGTCGTCCAGGTCGCGGAAGGTGACGACGCCCGGCAGGTCGTTGCCCTCGATCGGCGGGCGTACCGGCTGCGAGCCGGTGGCCAGCACGGCGAGATCGAAGCCGATCACCTGCCCGCTCGCCAGCCGGGCGCCGCGCCCCTCGGGATCGAGCGCCGTCACCGCATCGCCGGTGATGAGATCGACCGCGTTCCGGTCGTACCAACCGCGGTCGCGCAGCCGGATATCCGCCTCGCAGACTTCGCGCGCCAACAAGGAGGACAGCAGCACGCGGTTGTACGCTGGCTCCGGCTCCTTGCCGACGACGGTGATGGCGAAGCGGCCCGCGTGCCGCTGCAGGACCTCTTCGACGAAGCGCAAGCCGGCCATGCCGTTGCCGATGACGAGGAGGCGTTCGCGCATGGCCGTGCTCACGCCGCAGTGCGCCGCGCCGGTGCCGCGGGAGCCGGCTCCGCCTTCGCGGCCGGCTTGGCACCGTGCTCGTACTCGGCGAGGAAACCGAGCAACTCTTCCCGATACTCGTAGTATTTCGGGTGCTCCAGCAAAGACTTCCGACTACGAGGTCGCGGGATGTCCACGTTCATGATGCGGCCGATGCGCGCCTGCGGACCGTTGGTCATCATCACCACCCGATCCGCCAGCAAAATCGCCTCGTCGACATCGTGGGTGACGCAGATTGCCGTGACCTGCGTGCGCGACCACACCTCCATCAACACTTCCTGCAATTCCCAGCGCGTCAGCGAGTCGAGCATGCCGAAAGGCTCGTCGAGCAGCAGCAGCTTGGGAGACAGGGCGAATGCGCGGGCGATGCCGACCCGCTGCTTCATGCCGTTGGACAGGTCGGCAGCCCGCTTGTGCAACGAGCCGCCGAGTCCGACGCGGTCGAGGTAATAGGCGACGATGTCCTGACGCTCGGACGGGCGAACGTGCGGGTAGACCCGGTCGACGCCGAGGCCGACGTTCTCCGCCGCCGTCAGCCACGGGAACAGGCTGGGTGCCTGAAAGACGACGCCTCGGTCCGGTCCGGCGGAGTCGATCTCCCGCCCGTCGAGGACGATGCCGCCGCCGGTCACGTCACTCAGCCCCGCCGCCATCGACAGCACCGTCGATTTGCCACAGCCCGAATGGCCGATCAGCGAGACGAACTCGCCCTTCTGCATGCACAGCGTGAAGTCCTCGACCACCGTCAGCGGACCTTTCGGCGTGGGGAAGACCTTCGAGACCTTGCCGAACTCGACATAGCGCCCGCTGATCGGACTGTCCGCGCGCCGTCGATAGGCCTTGGGCGGCGGGCCGCCGACGGAGATCGGCACGACCGTGGGGGCCGCGAGCGTCTCGTCCTGCATCGCCCCACGATTTCCGCCGACGGACATCAGGTATTCGGTCACCTGCTTGCGCAGGCTTTTGTAGGCGTGCGAGTGATTCACGGCTGTGCGGTCGCGCGGCCGGTCCAACGACACCCTGAACTCCGGCCCGAGCGTCGCCCGCGGCCCAGGATTCAACGGAATGATCCGGTCGGCGAGAAGCAACGCCTCGTCGACGTCGTTGGTGATGAGGACGACCGTCTTGCGCTCCTGCTCCCAGATCCGCTCGATCTCGTCCTGCAACTTGGCGCGGGTCAGTGCGTCCAGCGCGGACAGCGGCTCGTCGAGCAGCAGGATGTCCGGGCTCATGGCGAGCGCCCGGGCCACGGCCACTCGCTGCCGCATCCCGCCTGAAAGTTCGCCTGGCCGCCGATCGACGGCGTGCGACAGGCTGACCATGTCGATGTACTTGCGAGTGTGCGCGTCCCGCTCTGCCTTGCTCCGTCCCTTGAACACCGTATCTACGGCGAGCGCGACGTTGCCGTAGACGGTGAGCCACGGCATCAGCGAGTAGCTCTGGAAGACGACGCCGCGTTCGGGGCTCGGGCCGGAAATCGGCTCGCCCTTCACCAGAATGCGGCCGGCGTCGGCTTCGATGAGGCCGGCGATCGCCGAGATCAGCGTGGTCTTGCCCGAGCCGGAGAATCCCACGATCGCCAGGAACTCTCCCTGCTCGATCGCGAGGTTGATGTCGTGCAGGACATCGACGCGCGCGGCGCCGGTGCCGTAGGACTTGCTCACGCCCTGAAGTTCCAGGAATGCCATGGCCGTCTCCTCCGTTCTAGCGCGTGGCGCTGTGGGTGACGGCGGCCTGCACCGCCAGCATCACGCGGTCGAGCAGGAAGCCGATGATGCCGATGGTGAAGACGGCGACCATGATGCGGGCGAGCGAGGCGGACGAGCCGTTCTGGAACTCGTCCCAGACGAATTTGCCGAGGCCGGGGTTCTGCGCCAGCATTTCCGCCGCGATCAGCACCATCCAGCCCACGCCCAGCGACAGTCTCAGGCCGGTGAAGATGTACGGCAGCGCCGACGGCAACACGAGCTTGCGAACCTTCGTCCACCAGCCGAGCCGCAGGACGCGCCCGACGTTCATCAGGTCCTTGTCGATCGACGAGACGCCGACGGCGGTGTTGATCAGCGTCGGCCACAGCGAACACAGCGTCACGGTGATCGCCGAGTTGAGGAACGACTTGCCGAACAACGGATCAGAGCCGGCGTAGACGGCGCTGACCACCATAGTGACGATCGGCAGCCAGGCGAGTGGCGAGACCGGCTTGAAGACCTGGATCAGCGGGTTGAGCGCGGCGTTGATCATCGGCGAAAGACCACATAGAATACCGATCGGCACGGCGACCAGCGTTGCCAAGACGAAGCCGGTGAAAACGGTCACCAAGCTGGTCATGATCTGGTCGACGTAAGTCGGCTTTCCGGTGTACTTGCGGATTTTGACGCTGGCGCCGGGATCTTCGGCCAACAGTTCCGCCTTGCGCTGCTCCTGCCGCTCGAAGAACGCCTCGGCCTTGGCTTTTTCCGCCAAGTGGTCCGCGTAGAGAAACCGGGCTTCCGCCCACACCTGGGCCGGGCCGGGAACAGCGCCCAGGGTGGTCTGTACAGTCGGCGCAGCCCATCCCCAGAGCGCAAGGAAGACGGCGATCGCCGCCAGCGGGATGCCGAGCAGGCACCAGATCTGCCGGAGCTGTTCCCGTGGATTTTCACCCGTCAGCAGCCGGGCGATCGGCGCCACCCAGGCGAGACCGAGGATGTCGAGGTACCGGGACGCATGGTCAATGCCAGCCTTCAGCCGCTGTCGCCCGGGCGGGCGAACGGAGGCCGCCGGCGAGTTGCCGGCATTGGCGTCGATCGGCGAAGTCAGGGCGTCGGTGGCGGTGTTCATCGGACACTCACAGGTAATGGGTTCCGTCTCGGGATGGGCGTCATTTGCTGTTCGCACCGACGATCTGGCTGCCGTCCACCCGCTGATCGCCCTTCAGGCCGAGGGTCAGCCTGACGAGGTAATCGTTGGGTTTGCGGCCGTCGTAGACGACACCATCGATGAATTCGGCGGTGGGTTCGCGGTAGCCGTCGCCGCCCCAGGGGAAGTCGGTTTCCTTGGCCTTGCCTTCGTCGACGAGCAGACGGGCCGCCTTCAGGTAGATGTCCGGCCGATAAACCTTCTTCGCCGTGTCGTGATACCAGGCGTCGGGCTTGCCTTCGGCGATCTGGCCCCAGCGGCGCATCTGCGAGAGATACCAGACGGCGTCCGAGTAGTAGGGGTAGGTCGCGAAGTAGCGGTAGAAAACGTTGAAGTCCGGAACCTGCCGCTTGTCCCCCTTCTCGTATTCGAACGTGCCGGTCATCGAGTTGGCGATGACTTCCACGTCGGCCCCGACGTACTCCGGCTTGGAGAGGATTTTCGCGGCTTCCATCCGGTTGGCGTTGCCGCCCGCATCGAGCCACTGTCCGGCGCGGATCAGCGCCTTGGTCATGGCGAGATGCGTGTTCGGGTTCTTCTCGGCCCACTGCGCGGTGACGCCCAGCACCTTTTCCGGATTGTTCTTCCAGATCTCGTAGTCCGTGATCACCGGCACGCCGATGCCCTTGAACACCGCCTGCTGGTTCCAGGGTTCACCGACGCAGTAGCCGGAGATGGTGCCGGCTTCCAAAGTGGCGGGCATCTGCGGCGGCGGCGTCACCGACAGGAAAGCCTCTGCCTGCAACTGCCCGGTGATGTCACCCGGCGCATAGAAGCCCGGGTTGATACCGCCGGCGGCCAGCCAATAGCGCAGTTCGTAGTTGTGGGTGGATACCGGGAACACCATGCCCATGTTGAAGGGCCGGCCGCGGGCCTTGAAGTTCTCGATTACCGGCTTGAGGTACTTGGCATCGATCGGATGCTGCGGCTTGCCATCCGCGGTCTTCGGAAGGTTCGGCTTCATCAGCTTCCAGACTTCGTCGGAGACGGTGATGCCGTTGCCGTTCAGATCCATGCTGAAGGCGGTGACGACGTGTGCCTGTGTTCCGAAGCCGATGGTGGCACCCAGCGGCTGTCCCGCCAGCATGTGCGCGCCGTCGAGTTCGCCGGTAATGACCCGATCCAGCAGAACCTTCCAGTTGGCCTGCGGTTCGAGGGTGACGAACAAGCCTTCGTCCTCGAAGAAGTGCTTTTCGTAGGCGATCGCCAGCGGCGCCATGTCGGTCAGCTTGATGAAGCCGAGCTTGATCTCTTCCTTCTCCAAGGCGAGCGGCTTCGCTGTGGCCGGCAGCGGCCCGAGGACGGCGGCGGCAAGGACGGCGGCGCACCAGACGGCAACGGTTCGTCGGGACCGGCCCCGCTGAGATGCAGGCGGCAAGGATCCGTTCGGCATATTCCCGTGCTCTCCTATCTATCGCTGCCGCCAGAGCACGCGCGAGGGCTCCTCCGCACTCGTGCCTACGGCCGTTCAGCCAATAAAAAACGCCGCTCGTTCCCGAGTAACCGGGAGCGACAGCGGCGTTGCGTCGCGCGCCCCTCGAGGGCGCAATCTGTGGCAGCAGCGTTGGTGCCGCTACATTACAAGCAAGAACGGTGCCAGCAGACGCCCAAGCGCCGACTTCACGATTTTCAGAGGGTTAGGACGTTTGACCGGCGAGGGGCGGTGGCCGGAATAGATCAAGCACTAGGCTATTGCCGCCCAAACTCATCGCACGCCTAAAATTTAGGCGAGGAGGTCGACGGTTTTGCAGACCGATCGGCATTGTATCCGCCGCCGTCGAAGAAGATCTCTTCCGGCAGGAGGACGGCCGGCGACGCAACCGGCGCCGGGAAATCCGACCAAGTTTCGCCGGCGAGCGCCGCCTCATAGATGTCGGGGCGGAAAATCGTCGGCACGACCAATTCATCGTGCATGCTGGCCTCGGTCTGGTTCCAGCGCAGCATCTGGCTGTAGAGCCACCGCGCCTGATCGACCGGCGGGCGGTTGGCCCCCTCCCGGTGCAGCACGAGGAAATCCGGCACGTGTCGCGCGGGCTGCCCCCGCGCCGGCACCAGTTCGCCGCTGAGGGCACGTACGACGATCGGCGCCGGAACATCGAGATAGGCCGGCGCAGCGAGCAATTCCGCGAGATCGTGCCGGTTGGCCGGGTCGTCGCTCCACCTCGCTGCACGGTCCAGCGCCCGGATCAGCGCGGCCAACGCGTCCGGCTGATCGATCGCCAGTGCGTGCGGAACGCACAACATCTTTTCGACGCCACGTCGCCACAGCTCGGATTTGTTGACGACGATCCTTCCCAGGCCGGCTTCCACGGCGAGGCTGTTCCACGGCTCGCCGACACAGAAGCCGTCGACGTAGCCATCGCGCAGGTTGTCCACCATCAGCGGCGGCGGAACGACCAGAAGGTGAACGTCCGCTTCGGGATCGATACCGCAAGCGGCCATCCAGTAGCGAAGCTCGTAGGTATGGCAGGAGAAGGGGTAGACCGTGCCGAACGTGAGCGCCGGCTGCCCTCGCTCTTTACGAGCGGCGATGACGGCGCACAGCGCCTTGCCCAGCGCGCGCGGTCCTTCGTCGCCGCGAAGTCCGCTCAGTGCCCGCATCTCCTCGTAGAGGCCGGCCGAGACGGTGATCGCGTTGCCGTTCCGGTTGAGGCAGAACGGCGCGATCATCGGCATTCGCACCTGGTTGATGCCGAGCGAGGAGGCGATCGGCATGGCGGCCAGCATCTGCGCGCCATCGAGCAGACCGAAGGCGACCTTGTCGCGAATGTTGGCCCAGGAGACCTCGCGGCTGAGCCGCAGGTCGAGCCCCTCGCCTTGGGCGAAACCCAGTTCGCGCGCCACGGCGAGCACGGCGCAGTCGGTCAACGGGATGAATCCCAGCGTGATCGTCGGCATAAGACCCTCGACCTGCACGGCAGGCTCGTCGCCGGCTTTGAAGTCGTCGAGATCGGGCATGGCGCGCTGCGTCACGGCTGTTCGAACATCTGCGCCGCGGTGACGACGCTCTGGGCGATCTCGAACAGCTTGCGCTTCTGGCTCATCGCGGTCCGCCTCATCAGGTTGTAGGCTTGCTGTTCATCGAGATTGCGCTGCTTCATCAAGATGCCCTTCGCGCGCTCGATCACCTTACGCGCTTCGAGTGCCCCCTTCGCTTCCGCCACTTCCTCCTGCAGGCGCCGGAACGCATGGAACCGGCTGATGGTGACGTCGATGATCGGCCGCACCCGCTCTTTCTTCAGGCCGTTGACGACGTAGGTGCTGACACCGGCATCGACGGCTGCCTGGATCGTCGCCGTGTCGGAGACATCGACGAACATGGCGATCGGGCGGCGCACGTTGCGCGACACCTGGAACATCTGCTCCAGGGAATCGCGACTGGCGTTCTCCAGGCTGATAACGATGACGTCGGGATCGAACGAAGAGATCTTGTTCAACAGGTTCGACATCTCGCCGATGCGCCCGAGTCGCCGATACCCTGCCTCGCGCATCCCCTCCTCGAGGATCGCAGCACGCGCCGGATTTTCTTCGATGATCAGGATGGTGAGGTTGGTATCGCCCATGCGTGCGGCTGTTGGACGGTTACGGAACGAAACAGCCCGGCCCAGCCGAGCTGTATCACATGGCGTATGCAAGAAAGGGGCCGGACGGCTGAATGGGCGGGGGGAGCTGGACGTTGACCGCTTTCGAGAAGCGCTGGTCGGTAATCTGGAGGCGGCTGTAACAACCGCCAACTCAAATCAGATCTTACATGCCTCGGAATTGACCGGCCAGATATCAACAGGGCTATCGCATTTGGCCGAGGCCGGATATTTCCATCCGCCGCAAACGAAAACGCTCCGGATGGTCCGAGACCTTCGCCAAATCCGTCCTCGGCCAAATGCGATCCTTGGCCCGGCGCAGCCTCGATCCCGGCAGCAACGTCGTCAGTGACGGCCTCGCCTGCTTCCGCGGCGTCGCCGATGCCGGCTGCACGCATCAGCCGATCCACACCGGCTCCGGCCGCAAAGCGGTGCTGACACCCGCCTTCAAGTGGGTCAACACCGCGCTCGGCAACATCCAGACCGCCATCACCGCCACCTACCGGGCAATCCGCCAGCAGCACGTCCCCCGCTACCTGACCGAGTTCGAGTACCGCTTCAACCGGCGCTACGATCTCGCCCGCCATGATGCCCCGCCTCGGCTGGGCCGCCCTCCGAACCCCGCCAATGCCATACCGCCTCCTCAAACTGGCTGAGCCTCATGCGTAATCAGGAATGCGATAGCCCTGTCCCGAGGTTCCCCGGCGATTGACAGCCGTCGTGCGCTGCGGCACCGTGCCGACATGGAGCGCGTGCGTGGCACCTGCGTTGCGATCGGGGCCTCGGGCGTGCTGTTGCGCGGTCCGTCGGGTGCGGGTAAGTCCGATCTGGCGCTCAGGCTGATCGACGGGGGAGCCCGGCTCGTCGCCGACGACTACACGGTCGTCCGGCGGGACGATGGCCGGTTGGTGGCGACGGCGCCGGATGAGCTGCGCGGTCTTCTGGAGGTTCGGGGCATCGGCATCGTCCGCTTCGATCCGCTCGGCTCGGCGACGCTGATCGCCGCGATCGACCTGTCGCCGCGGGACGAGATCGATCGCCTGCCTGCGAGCGAGCATTTGACGATCCTCGGCATTCCGGTCCCGCTGTTCGCCGTGGCGGCGCAGGACGCGTCGGCTCCGGCCAAGGTCCGCCTGATCGCCGGCATCGCCAGCGGCGCCGTCGAGCAGACCGCATGAGACACCCTGTGTCCACTCTGAAGTTTTCAGGGCGCGATTTTCATGGCTCCTCGATGGTATTCGGGGTTGTAGGTCTTGCCGTTTTGCCAAGCGCGCCGGAGGATACGCACCCAGGCGCGGGCGAGGATGCGGACGGCGTGCGGGTGCTTGCATCCGCGGCCGCGGGCTTTGCGGTAAATCGTGGCGGCCCAGGCGGAGGCGTGTCGCGAATTGTCGGCGAAGCAGGTGATGGCCAGGCGCAGCGTCTTGTTGCATGCCCATCGGAACACGACGCCGCGGCTTTTGCCCGATGCGTGTGTGACGGGGCAGACGCCGGCTTCGGCGGCGAGTTGGTCCTCGGTGGGAAAGCGCTCGCGGACATCGCCGAGTTCGGCGAGGATCCGCGCGGCGCAAATGCGTCCTGCGCGCGGGAACGACATGACGATCCTGCCGTCCGGCAGTTCGGCCTCGGCATGCTCGATGCGGGACGAGAGCTTGGCGATTTCCGGGACGAGCCGATCGAGGACAGCGACCAGTGCGCGGGCGAGTTCGCCCTTGGCTTCGGCCTCGGCGTCGCTGGCGAGGCCGAGGGGCGCAGCCCGCAACCGGGCCAGCAATTCCGCCGGCGAGCGGCGCCCGCAATAGGCGTGCTGGGCCAGGAAGCCGGCCATGCGTTTCTCGCCGAGGCGGCTGGCGCTGTCCGGCGTCGGGTAGCGGGCGACGAAGGCGAGCGCGATCGGGCTGTCGATGGCGGCGAAGACGGCGGCGGCCCCCGGCCAGAGGCCTTCGAGCAGGCTGCGCAGCTGGTCGGCGAGTGCCACGCGCTGGGCCACCAGGTCGTCGCGGCCGCGGACCAGGGCGCGGAGCGCGCGGATGTGGTCGGAGGCGGGCATGAGGGGACCGAAGCGATGCCCGTCGGTGCGCAGGATATCGGCCAGCATGTAGGCGTCGCCGGGATCGCTCTTGCCGCCGGCGGCACGGTATCGTGGCCGACAGGCTCTGACGACGTTGGGGTGGATCGGGATGACGGGGTGCCCGGCCTCGACCAGGGCATCGACGATCAGGCCGGATGGCCGCTCGATGGCGATCGGCAATTCAGCCGGCTCGGCCACGCGCTCCAGCCGGGCGATCAAGTCTGCCAGCCCCGCCGCATCGTGTCGGGCTTCGACGCGGACGACGACCCGACCGACGCCGTCGATGATGCAGACGGCATGGCTGGTGCCGCCCCAATCCAAACCTCCGTGAAATGGCATGTGCCGACCTCCTCGGGTTGCGGTAGGCTCACCCGAGCCGGGAGATCGTGCGGATCGCTCACTGACAGGCGCTCTGGCCGGCAAGCACTGGCACTTCACCCTGTAGTCCGTCCGGCTCTCCCGGCACCCGCCGCGCGGCTGGTCTCATGCGGGCCGTCGAGCGGCGAGCGCCGAAGGCCGCTACGCTGCTTCGCACCCACCAACCCGAAGGTGCACCAGTGAGCGACGGCGACGACTCCGCGCCGCAGGGTGCCGGGCCGGCGCCGGCGGGCGACGCTGCGAGCCCGCAGAAGCCGCCGCGCGCGCGCGTGCTGCTGGTCACCGGCATGTCCGGTGCCGGCAAGACGACCGCCCTGAAAGCGCTGGAAGATCTCGGCTTCGAGTGTATCGACCATCTGCCGCTGCGGCTGCTCCACCGGCTTCTGCCCGCCGACGACGACACCGCCGGCCCGGCCGCCCCGGCGCTGGCGATCGGCGTCGACGTGCGCACCCGGGACTTCGGCATCGACTCCTTCGTCGCCGCCATCGACCGGGTGCGCCGCGAGGACGGAATCGCCGTGGAGGTGGTGTTCCTCTACTGCGACGACGAGGAGCTCCGACGCCGCTATACCGCGACGCGGCACCGCCATCCGCTCTCGGGCGAGACGCCCCTGGTCGATGGCATCGCCCGCGAACGGCAGATTCTCTCGCCGCTGCGCACGCGTGCCGACATCACCATCGACACCACCGGGCTGAACCCCGGACACCTGAAGCGCCTGCTGCAGGGCCAGCTCGGCCTGACCGAGCAGCCGGCGCTGGCGGTGCAGGTGATGTCGTTCTCGTTCCGCTCCGGGCTGCCGCGCGACGCCGACCTCGTTTTTGACGTGCGTTTTCTGGCCAATCCGTACTATCAAGCGGGACTGAAGGGGCTCACCGGGCGGGACGATCCGGTACGCCTGTTCATCCGCGGCGATCCGTCGCACGCGGCATTCATCGAGTCGCTGACCCGCTTGCTGCAACCGCTCTTGCCGCGGTACGTCGTCGAGGGAAAGAGCTACCTGACGATCGCCGTCGGCTGCACAGGCGGCAGGCATCGATCGGTGTTCGTCGCCGAAGAGCTGGCGGAATGGCTCAACAGCCAGGGACAACGCGTGAACGTGCTGCATCGAGACCTCGACCGATCCGGGAACCGGCTGGACGAGTCCGACCCGAGGGAGCGGTGACGCCATGATCGGTCTCGTCATCGTCACCCATGGCCTGCTCGGCCAGGAAATGATCTCGGCGCTCGAGCACGTCGTCGGGCGGCAGGCCAACATCACCGCGGTCTGCATCGGGCCGGACGACGACATGGAGCAACGGCGCCAGCAGATTCTCGATAGCGTCGCCGGCGCCGAGGAGGGCAACGGCGTGGTGCTGCTGACCGACATGTTCGGCGGCACCCCCTCGAACCTCGCGATCTCGATCATGGATCGGGCGAACGTCGAGGTGATCGCCGGCGTCAACCTGCCGATGCTGATCAAGCTGGCCAGCGTGCGCATGACGGAATCGCTCGAAGAAGCGGCGCAGAGCGCGCAGGAAGCGGGACGCAAGTACATCAATATCGCGTCCCGGCTGCTCACCCAGGAGGAGACGTGAGCCTGGGGATGGTCGATTACAGTCGCGACGGAGATATACTCAGGTGCAATGCGGTGATCGCCAATCGCCGCGGCCTGCACGCGCGCGCGGCCGCCAAGTTCGTCAAGCTGGCATCCGGATTCGATGCCGAGATCACCGTTTCCAAGCGTGGCACGACCGTCTCCGGCCGCTCCATCCTCGGCCTGATGATGCTGGGCGCCGGCCCCGGAACGGAGGTGGAAATCGCCGCCGTGGGCCGTGAGGCGGAAGAAGCGATCAACGTTCTGGGAAGCATCGTCGAAAACCGGTTCGACGAAGACGACTGAAGGGTGTCGCGGCCCCGGTGCGGCAGCGGGCGCCGGATGCCACCGACGAACAAACCAACAGGTCCTGTGGGAAGATAATGCCCGAACAGGTCGCGAACGAGCGGGTCGTCGAAGGACTCGGCGTCTCGCCCGGAGTCGGGATCGGCGTCGCCTACGTTCTGGAGAGCGGCAGCCCGCGGATCCCCGAGTACCGCATCCGCCCGGCCGATGTCGAGGGCGAGCAGCGCAGGCTGCGCGAAGCGGTGCTGCGCGCGCGGCGCCAACTCGGCCGGCTGCGCAACAGAACCCGTGAACGGGTGGCCAGCAGCGGCGAGTGGGCCAGCGAAGAGGTTTTGTACCTGCTCGACGCCTACATGATGATGCTCAAGGATTCGCGTCTGCTGCGCGGCGCCGACGCGCGCATCGCCTCCGAGCGGATCAACGCCGAGGCGGCGGTGGTGGCCGAGGTCAACGCCATCTGCGAGAGCTTCCGGACGATGCAGGACGCGTACCTGTCCGCGCGCGTCGAGGATATCCGCGAGGTCGGCAACCGGCTGGTGGCGCAACTCACCAAGGAGCCGGGCAAGCCGCTGTTCACCATTCCCCGCGGCAGCATCATCGTCGCCGAGGAACTGACGCCGGCGGAAACCGCGCAGCTCGACCCCGCGAACGTCGCAGGCATCGCAGCACAGATGGGCGGACTGCAAGGCCACACCGCCATCCTCGCCCGCGCCCTCGGGCTGCCGGCGGTGCTGGGCGTGGCCGGGCTGCTGGAGGCGGCGCGCACCGGCGATCCGATCCTGATCGACGGCGAACTGGGACAGGTCGTCGTGCATCCGAGCGAGGCGTCGCTGCACCGCTACCGTCGAAGGCGCGGCGAGCGGCAGGACGAGGAACGGGTGCTGCGCCAGTTGTCCGGTCAGCCGGCGGTGACGCGGGACGGCGTGTCCATCAGCCTGCAGGCCAATGTCGAACTGCCGTTCGAGATCGAGAACGTGATCGAGGCGGGCGCCGCCGGCATAGGCCTGCTGCGGACCGAGTTCATGTTCATGAACCGGGCCATGCCGCCCAGCGAGGAGGAGCAGTACCTGGCGCTGCGCGGGCTGGTGGAGCGGGCCGGCGGGCAGTGCGTCACCATCCGCACCCTCGACCTGGGCGGCGATAAAGGGGCGATCCCGTTCGTCGGCCAGTTCGGCGACAGCGCGACCTCGCCGCTCGGCATTCGCGGCATCCGCCTGTCACTGGCCCGCGGCGAGTTGCTGGACGCGCAGTTTCGCGCCATTCTCCGCGCCGGAGCCCACGGGCCGGTGCGCATCCTGCTGCCGATGGTCACGGCGGTGGCCGAGATCCGTGCCGCCCGCGACATCCTGGCGCGCGCCGCCCGGCGGCTGATCCGCCGCGGCGTCGACATCCCGGCGGCGCTGCCGCCGCTGGGGACGATGATCGAGGTGCCGGGAGCGGCGCTGACGGCGGACGCGCTGGCGCTGGTCAGCGACTTCTTCGCCATCGGCTCGAACGACCTGACGATGTACACGCTGGCGATCGACCGCAGCGACGAGCGCGTCGCCCACCTCTACAATCCGCTGCATCCGGGCGTGCTGCGGATGATCCAGTTCGCCGCCGCCGCCGCCCTGCGGGCGCGCATCCCCGTCTGCGTCTGCGGCGAGATCGCCGGTGAGCCGCGCTACACGCCGCTGCTGCTGGGCCTGGGCTTCCGCGAGCTGTCGATGGCGGCCGGCAACATCAGCCGCGTCAAGCGCCGCATTCTCGGGCTCGACCTGCTGGCGGCACAGCGGCGAACGCAGCTGATCATGGACGAGACCGACCCGCTGCGCATCCAGCTCCTGCTCGACGACTTCAACACGACGCCGGCGTAAGCCTGCGGAGGCCTCGGAAAACCCCGCTCCTCGTCAAGCGGAACTGGCTGCGCACCGCCAGCAGTGGTCATTGCGAGCGTAGCGAAGCAATCCATTGTGCGTGCCACCCGGCACTGGATCGCCACGCCCGCTGCCGCGGGCTCGCGATGACGGATTTCGGCGCGTCACCCCTGCCCGGCCGCGAGCTGCTGCGTCGCCGCCACCAGCTTTTCGGCCAGCTGTTTCGCCATGAAGGCGTGCAGCAGCGCGGCTGCGGCGGGGTCCTGCTCGCGCATCGCGCGCAGCGCGTCGCCGGAGAGCCGCAGCGCCACCGTCTCCCGATTGGCGACGACGGTGGCGGAGCGCGGCAGCCGCAGGTAGACGGCGATTTCGCCGATGACCGTCCCCGCCCCCATCGTTCGCAGCCGGACGCCACGCCCGTCCGGCAGACGGAGGCGGATCGTCACCGAGCCGCGCTCGATGTAGTAGAGGTCGTGCGACTCTTCGCCCTGGCGGATCAGCGGCTCCCCTTCGGCATAGGTGATGCGCTCGACCCGGCGCATTAGCGTGGCGATCTCGTGATCCTCGCCGCCCACTTCGTGCAACTGTCGCTCGATCGTCTCGTCGAGAGCACCCGCCGCCTGCAGCAGCAGATGGTTCTCGGCATACTCGAGGCCGTGGTCGAGGTCGGCGAAGAAGCGGATGCGGGCCTCGGGTGGTGCGGACGGAGCCACTCGCTCGAACGGCCCGCGCAGCTGCGGCGGCAGGTTGGTGACGATCAGCGTCAGCGCGTAGGCCTGGGCGTACTGCACCAGCTTGTCGAGACTCAGCGACACCGACGAATCGATGCCGGTGACGCGGCGGAAATCCAGCAGCACGAAGCGCGGATGTCCGGGTTCGGCACCGCCGAGGTGGGCGCGGATGCGGTTGAGCAGAAGGTTGCTGGTGCCGAAGAAGATGTAGCCCTGCAGCTCCAGGATCATCACCCGGTCGCCCAGTTCGTTGAGCAGCGTCCGCGCGTGGCCGGAGCGGACGACGGTGCTGTGCCGCTCCACGGCCGAGCCCTGGCGCAGGACCACGTCGACGCGGCTGTAGCTGACGACGAACAGCACGGTGCCGGCGAGGACGCCCGCGACGAGACCTTCCAGCAATCCGACGAAGGCGACGGCGGCGAACACCAGCATCGCCACCGCGTATTCCGCCCAGGCGCGGCGCAGGTGCACGTTGACCAGCGCCGCCACGAGCACGTCGAGGCCGACGTAGAACAGCAGTGCGCCGATCACCAGCTTCGGCAACAGGGCGATCGACGCCCCGCCGAAGCCGAGCAGCAGCCCGACGACGAGCACCACCACCAGCCCGATCGCCCGGACCGGCCGGCCCATGCGAATCGACAGCA
>Ga0209573_1000475_pt1 | contig 84098 bp, 87 predicted proteins | sample TNRBio252014_DNA_FD_185870 | JGI IMG/M metagenome (GOLD analysis project Ga0209573, IMG submission 185870) | Wastewater treatment Type I Accumulibacter community from EBPR Bioreactor in Madison, WI, USA - TNR Reactor_6/25/2014_ DNA (SPAdes)... | ecosystem: Engineered > Bioreactor > EBPR >... | reverse complement strand
CCGGGCGACAACATCCGGATGCGGATCAGTCTGATCGCCCCGATCGCCATGGACGAAGGACTGCGCTTCGCCATCCGCGAAGGCGGACGGACGGTTGGCGCCGGCGTCGTCGCCAAAATTGTCGAGTGAGCGCCATGACTACGACTGCCAGCCAGCGTATCCGCATCCGCCTGAAGGCGTTCGATCATCGGCTGATTGATCAGTCGGCGCGGGAAATCGTCGAGACCGCACGGCGCACGGGCGCCCAGGTTCGCGGCCCGATCCCGCTGCCGACCAAGATCGAGCGATTTACCGTGCTGATTTCGCCGCATGTCAACAAGGACGCCCGCGACCAGTACGAGTTGCGCACCCACAAGCGGCTCATGGATATCGTGGACCCCACGGATAAAACCGTCGATGCGCTGATGAAGCTCGATCTTGCCGCCGGCGTGGATGTACAAATCAAGCTGAACTAGGCGTCTGGAATCCGGACCATGAGGGGCAGCCTTCCCCTCCTCTGGCCCGAAGTCGCCCTTACCCGAGGTTATTAAAGAATGGCAATAGGACTCATCGGCCGCAAGGCCGGCATGACGCGCCTGTTTACGGAAGACGGCGTTTCGATACCTGTGACCCTCATCGAGGTCGAGCCCAACCGGGTCACTCAGGTCAAGACTGAGGAAACCGATGGTTACCGCGCCTTGCAGGTCACGGTGGGCGTCCGTCGCGCGACTCGGGTGACGAAACCGATGGCTGGACATTTTGCCAAGGCGGGCGTTGAACCGGGCCGGGGACTGTGGGAGTTCCGCCTGGCGGGGGACGAGGGCGCCGAGATCGGCGTCGGCGCTGAGCTGAAAGCGGATTTGTTCCAGGCCGGTCAGAAGGTTGACGTGACAGGCACGACAATTGGCAAGGGCTTCGCCGGCGCTATCAAGCGCCACCATTTCAGTGGCCAGCGCACCACCCACGGCAATTCGCTGTCTCACCGCGCCCCAGGGTCCATTGGTCAGAACCAGAGTCCGGGCCGGGTGTTCAAGGGCAAGAAGATGGCCGGTCATCTGGGCGCGGCGCGGCGCTGTGTGCAGAACCTGGAAGTCATCCGGGTCGATGCCGAGCGCAACCTGCTGGCGGTCAAGGGGGCAATTCCCGGCGCCAAGGGCAGCGACGTCATGATTCGGCCCGCCGTGAAAACACGCCGGTAAAAGGAGGCGCTATGGAACTTGAGATCAAGAACGCGAACGGCGCGGCGTCTGGCCAAATCGCGGTCGCCGATGAGACCTTTGCCCGGCCATTCAACGAGGCGCTGGTGCATCAAGTGGTCGTGGCGTACCTGGCGGGCGGACGCGCTGGCACCCGCGCGCAGAAAACCCGTGCCGATGTCCGAGGCGGCGGCGCCAAGCCCTGGCGACAAAAGGGTACCGGACGCGCGCGCGCCGGCTCCAGCCGCGGCCCGATTTGGCGAGGCGGTGGCGTGACGTTTGCCGCCCGGCCCCAGGATCACTCGCAAAAAGTGAACCGCAAGATGTATCGCGCCGCCCTGCGCGCCATTTTTTCCGAACTGTTGCGCCAGAACCGGCTGTTGCTGGTGGACAGTCTCGATTTTCCGGAAATCAAGACCCGGCTGATGGTCGACTGGCTGGCTGCGCTCGGTTTGGCGGAGCAACGGCGAGTGCTGCTGGTCGCCGAGGATGTGGATATGAATTTATACCTGTCGGCCCGCAATCTGCGGGGTGTGGCGGTGAGCGATGTGCATGGTCTGGATCCGGTCACTCTGGTGGGATCCGACATGGTGGTGGTCACGGTGGATGCGATGCAGCGGATCGGGGAGTGGCTGGCGTGAACGAGGAACGATTGCTGAAAGTCCTGTTGGCTCCGCATGTTTCCGAGAAAAGCAACCGTATTGCCGAGCGGCATAATCAGGTGACGTTCAAGGTAATCAGCGACGCAACCAAGCCGGAAATCAAAGCGGCGGTCGAGCTGCTGTTCAAGGTCAAGGTCAAGGGAGTTACGGTTCTCAACGTCAAAGGCAAGCGCAAGCGGTTTGGCGCGATGTTTGGCCGGCGCTCGGACTGGAGAAAAGCGTATGTTTCCCTGGAAGCCGGCCACGAAATCGACTTCCTGGCGGCGTCGTGAGCGAGCATTCTGCGCCCTGGTCTATGAGAAACAAGGTGAGCTTCCATGCCTATCGTTAAAGCCAAACCGACATCGCCTGGCCGGCGTTTCGTGATCAAAGTCGTCAGCCCGGAACTGCACAAGGGCCGACCTCACGCGCCGCTGGTGGAAAAACAGACCCGTAAGGGCGGCCGCAATAATATGGGCCGGATCACCACCCGGCATCAGGGCGGCGGCCACAAACAGCATTACCGGCTGGTTGATTTCAAGCGTGACAAGGACAACATTCCCGCCAAGGTTGAGCGACTGGAATACGACCCCAATCGCAGCGCCCATATTGCGCTGTTGCTGTACGCTGACGGTGAGCGCCGCTATATCATTGCCCCGCGTGATGTCAGCGCCGGCGCGGTGCTGCTGTCCGGCCCGGCGGCGCCGATCAAGCCGGGCAACGCCCTGCCACTGCGCAACGTGCCGGTCGGCAGTCAGGTGCATTGCGTGGAGCTGCGGCCCGGCAAGGGCGCGCAACTGGCCCGCAGCGCCGGCGCCGCGGTGCAGGTGGTCGCGAGAGAAGGCAGTTACGCCACGCTGCGGCTGCGCTCCGGCGAAATTCGCAAGGTGCATGCGGACTGCAAGGCCACTATCGGCAGCGTGGGCAACGAGGAACACAATCTGCGCTCATTGGGCAAGGCCGGCGCCAAGCGCTGGCGCGGTGTCCGGCCCACGGTGCGCGGCGTGGCAATGAACCCGGTGGATCACCCTCATGGCGGCGGCGAAGGTCGCACCTCGGGCGGTCGTCATCCGGTGTCGCCGTGGGGGATGCCCACCAAGGGCTACAAGACCCGCTCGAACAAGCGCACCGACCAGTTTATTGTGCGCCGGCGTAAAGCAAAATAATGCGTAGACCGTCCTGCCGAGCGTGCAGGGCGTGAACCGAGAGGAATCCGAAGTGCCACGTTCGATCAAAAAAGGGCCGTTTGTAGATCTCCACTTGGCCAAAAAGGTGGAGCAGGCGGTCGCTACTCACACCAAGCGGCCGATCAAGACCTGGTCGCGGCGGTCGATGATCCTGCCCGATATGATCGGGCTAACTATCGCCGTGCATAACGGTCGCCAGCATGTGCCGATTCTGGTTACGGAAAACATGGTGGGTCATAAGCTGGGTGAGTTCGCCACGACCCGCACCTATCGCGGGCACTCCGCCGACAAGAAGTCCAAATAAGGAAGCGAACCATGCAAGCTGTCGCGATCATGAAAGATGCCCGGATTTCGCCCCAGAAAGCTCGCCTGGTCGCTGATCAGATTCGGTGTCTGCCGGTCGAGCGAGCCCTGAATCTGCTGGCCTTCAGCAACAAGAAGGCGGCCCCGCTGATCCGTAAGGTGCTGGAATCGGCTATTGCCAACGCCGAGCATAACCAGGGCGCTGACGTGGACGAACTGAAGGTCTCCGCGATCCAGGTCGATGGCGGTCCGGTGCTGAAGCGGATGCACGCCCGCGCCAAGGGTCGCGGCAACCGAATCGTCAAGCGCACCAGTCACATCACCGTCACCGTGGCCGAGCAATAGGAGTCAGAGCGACATGGGTCAAAAAGTCAACCCCACGGGGATCCGGCTCGGCATCGCCACCGACTGGTCTTCCAAATGGTACGCCAACAGCAGGAATTTTCCCGATCTGCTGGAGACCGATCTGAAGGTGCGGCAGTTTCTGAAAAAGAAGCTGGCCAGTGCTTCGGTCAGCCGGATACAGATCGAGCGCCCGGCCCGGCTGGCGCGCATCACTATTCACACGGCCCGGCCTGGGGTGGTGATCGGTAAGAAGGGCGAGGATATCGAAGCGTTGCGCAAGGCTGTCGCCAAAATGATGGCGCTGGACATCAAGGATCTGCAGATCAACATTGAAGAGATCCGCAAGCCGGAACTGGATGCGCAACTGGTCGCCGAAGGTGTCGCGCAGCAGTTGGAGCGGCGCATCATGTTCCGGCGAGCGATGAAGCGCTCAGTCACCAACGCCATGCGCCTGGGCGCGCTCGGTATTAAAATACAAGTTTCCGGACGGCTGAATGGGGCTGAAATCGCCCGCAGCGAGTGGACTCGCGAAGGGCGGGTGCCGCTACACACCTTGCGCGCTAACATTGATTACGGTCTGGCTGAAGCCCGGACTACCTATGGCGTGATCGGGGTCAAGGTCTGGATCTTCAAGGGCGAGGTGTTCGGTTTCGAGCGGCAGGGCGAAGCCCGACCCGAAAAGGCGGCCGCCAACTGAGCGTCCCAGAACTGTTGCGGAACCCCGTGTCTGGGGCATGGGGTTCCTTGGTTTATAGACGAGACGGAACATGTTACAGCCGAAAAGAACGAAATTTCGCAAACAGCGCAAGGGGCGCAACACCGGCGTCGCGACCAGTGGCACCCAGGTGAGCTTCGGCGAATATGGGCTGAAATGCACCACCCGCGGAATGCTCACCGCGCGCCAGATCGAAGCTGCCCGCCGCGCCATTAACCGCTATATCAAGCGTGGTGGCAAGGTGTGGATTCGCATCTTTCCGGATAAGCCGATCACCAAGAAACCACTGGAAGTGCGTATGGGCAGCGGTAAAGGTAACGTGGAATTCTGGGTCGCCCGGATCAAACCCGGTCGTGTGCTGTATGAAGTCGAAGGGGTAACCGAGGACATCGCCCGTGAGGCGTTCCGCCTGGCGGCGGCCAAGCTCCCGGTGCGGACGATCTTTGTGACCCGGACGGTGATGTGATGAGCGCGAGTGAACTGCGACAGAAAGACGTGGATGGCTTAAAGCAGGAATTGTTGGCGTTGCTGCGCGAACAGTTCAACCTGCGCATGCAAAAGGCTACCGGTCAAGCCAGCAAGCCCCATCTGTTTCGGCAGGTGCGGCGCAATATCGCACGGGTCAAGATGGTGTTAGGCGAGAAGGTGAAACAGGCATGACGACGGACACCCCAGTGGAACGCACTCTGAGCGGGCGCGTGACCAGTGACAAAATGAATAAGACGGTTACCGTAGCGATTGAGCGGCTGGTCAAGCATCCCGTTTACGGCAAATACGTTCGCCGGACCACCAAGCTGCACGTCCATGACGAGCATGACGAGTGTCGTATCGGCGATCTGGTGACCATTAAACAGTGCCGGCCTCTGTCCAAGACCAAGGCCTGGACCCTGGTCGCGGTGGTCGGGCGCGCGCAATGATTGCCGCGAGCCAGCCAGCGTTTTCCATAATCCGTAACCGGAATGCACAACCATGATTCAGATGCAGACAATGTTGGAAGTCGCCGATAACAGTGGCGCCCGCCGGCTGATGTGCATCAAGGTGTTAGGCGGTTCTCACCGTCGCTACGCCCAGATTGGCGACGTGATCAAGGTCAGCGTCAAGGATGCGATCCCGCGCGGCAAGGTGAACAAGGGCGAGGTCTATAACGCCGTGGTGGTGCGCACCCGCAAGGGCGTGCGCCGGCCGGACGGTTCCCTGATTCGCTTCGACGGCAACGCGGCGGTGCTGCTCAACAATAAGCTGGAGCCGATTGGCACCCGCATTTTTGGGCCGGTCACCCGCGAGCTGCGCAGTGAACGGTTCATGAAAATCATATCCCTGGCCCCGGAAGTGCTGTGAGGCGGGAGGAAGGCGGCAATGCGTAAAATTCGTAGAGACGATGAAGTCATCGTTATCGCTGGCAAAGACAAGGGCCGGCGCGGTAAGGTGATGCGGGTGATCGAGGACGGCCAGCGGGTGATCGTGGGCGGCGTCAACCTGATCAAACGCCATACCAAGCCCAATCCCGCCCGCAATGTGGCGGGCGGCATCGTCGAGCGCGAGGCGGCGGTTCACATCTCCAATGTGATGCTGTTCAACCCGCTGACCAAGAAAGGCGACCGGGTCGGTTTCCGGATGCTGGAGGACGGCCGCAAGGTGCGTTACTTCAAATCCAATAACGAAGTCGTAGATGTGTAAGGAGACGCTCGTGGCTCGATTACAACAGTATTATCGCGAGACCGTGGCGCCGAAACTGCGTGAGCAGTTCAGCTATCGCAACGTTATGGAAGTGCCACGGATCACCAAGATCACCCTGAATATGGGGGTCGGCGAAGCGGTAGCCGACAAGAAGATTATGGAACACGCGGTCAGCAATCTGACCCAGATCGCCGGTCAGAGGCCGATTGTGACGCTGTCGCGCAAATCCATCGCTGCCTTCAAGATTCGTGAAGGCTGGCCGATTGGCTGCAAGGTGACGCTGCGGCGCGAACGGATGTACGAATTTCTGGACCGGCTGGTCAACATTGCCATTCCCCGTATCCGCGACTTTCGCGGCTTTAGCGCCCGAGCCTTTGACGGCCGCGGCAACTACAGCCTAGGCGTACGCGAGCAGATCATCTTTCCAGAGATCGATTACGACAAGATCGACGCCATTCGTGGCCTCGATATTACCATTACCACCACGGCGCGCACCGATGAGGAAGGGCGGGCGTTGTTGGCGGCGTTCAACTTTCCGTTCCGTAATTGAGGACCAGGCTGTGGCCAAGCTGAGTATGATTAACCGTGAGATCAAGCGGGCGCGCATTGTCGAGCAGTATGCCGCCCGCCGGGCGGAACTGAAGGACATCATTGGTAATCCGGCCAACAGCAGCGAACAGCGGTGGGAGGCGCAAAAGCGCATGCAGGCGCTGCCGCGCGACGCCAGTCCGACCCGGTTGCGCAATCGCTGCCGGCTCACCGGCCGATCACACGGTTTTTATCGCAAGTTTGGCCTGGGCCGGAACAAGCTGCGCGAAGCGACCATGCGCGGTGACGTGCCCGGTTTGCGCAAGGCCAGTTGGTAAACCGCAATCCGGCGTTCGCCGCCTGGATACGGACGATTTTAAGTTTCAGGGTATGCTCCGCCGCCGGCGTAGCCCCAGACTGACCCCGTGGAGTGACAAGCAACGATGAGTATGACGGACCCCATCGCGGATATGCTGACGCGCATCCGCAATGCCCAGGCCGCCGCCAAGACCCAGGTGACCATGCCGGCTTCCAAGCTAAAAGCGGCCATCGCCCAGGTATTGCGTGAAGAGGGCTACATATCCGATTTCACAATGGCGCAGACTGCCCCAGGCAAAGCCGAATTGACGGTTACGCTCAAGTATTTCGAGGGTCAACCGGTCATCGACCGGATCGAGCGGGTCAGCCGTCCGGGCCGGCGGGTGTTTCGTGGCAAGGATGACTTGCCCAAGGTCATGAGCGGACTGGGTGTGGCGATTGTGTCTACGCCCCAGGGCCTGATGAGCGACCGCGCCGCGCGCGCTGCTGGTCATGGCGGCGAAGTCCTGTGCATTGTGGCGTAAAGGAGCGATCCCATGGCAAGCGTCATCAAGGAACAGAAAGTTCGCACCTCGCGCGTCGGTAAAAAGCCGATTCCCGTGCCGGCCGGAGTGAGCGTGACCATCGACGGCCAGCATGTGGCCTTCAAGGGCGCTAAGGGCGCGGCGGCGCTGCAAGTGCATCCCTGGGTCACCGTGCAGCGCGAAGGCGATGAGTTGAAGGTTGCCCCGCGCCTGGTCACGAACGACGGCCAGCATCGGGCCATGACGGGCACGATGCGCGCTCTGCTCAATAACATGGTGATTGGCGTCACCCAGGGCTTTGAGCGCAAATTGCAACTGGTGGGCGTCGGCTATAAAGCCCAGGCTCAAGGCGCAGTGCTGAATCTGACGCTGGGATTCTCCCATCCCATCGAGTTCAAGATCCCGGAAGGCATCACCATCGAAACGCCTACCCAGACTGAAATCAGAATTCGGGGCGTGGACAAGCAACAGGTTGGCGAAATCGCCGCCCAGATTCGCGCCTATCGGCCGCCGGAACCCTACAAGGGTAAAGGTGTGCGTTATTCGGATGAGACGATCATCCTGAAAGAAGCCAAGAAGAAGTAAGGAGCCGCCATGGACAAGAAAGCAGCCGATAAGAAGGTCGCGCGTCTGCGGCGCGGATTGCGGACCCGGTACAAGATCCGCGAACTGGGTATTTGCCGGTTGTGCATACATCGCACGCCCACCCATATCTATGCCCAACTCATTACTCCGGCGCCGACTGGCGACCGGACCTTGGCCGCGGCCTCGACCGTGGAGCCGGCGTTGCGTCAGAGCCTGAAGAGCACCGGTAATATCGAGGCGGCCAAGGCGGTGGGCAAGGCGATTGCCGAGAAGGCCAAGGCGGTGGGCGTGACCCAGGTCGCGTTTGATCGCTCCGGTTTCAAGTATCACGGCCGGGTCAAGGCGCTGGCTGACGCGGCCCGCGAGAACGGTTTGGAGTTTTAAGGAGCAGATATGGCGACGAACGTGGAAGGTTCCCAGAACAGCGATGGCTTGCAGGAAAAGCTGATTACGGTCAACCGGGTAGCCAAGGTGGTCAAGGGTGGCCGACAGTTTGGCTTCACCGCGTTGACCGTGGTGGGCGATGGCAACGGCCGGGTGGGTCTGGGTTATGGCAAGGCCCGCGAAGTGCCGATGGCGATCCAAAAAGCGATGGACAAGGCGCGCAAGAACCTGCGCGGCGTACCGCTGAATGGCGTGACGCTGCAATATCCCATTATGGCCGAACATGGCGCGGCGCGGGTGTTCATGCAACCGGCTTCCGAAGGCACCGGCATTATTGCGGGCGGGGCCATGCGTGCGGTTTTTGAAGTGGTGGGCGTCAAGGATGTGCTAGCCAAGTGTATCGGTTCCCGCAATCCCATCAATGTGGTGCGGGCGACCATCCGTGGTCTGAGCGCCATGAAATCACCTGACTACCAGGCTGCCAAGCGTGGCAAGACCGTGGACGAGATTCGGAGCTGAGACCATGGCGGATAAGCTGAAAGTCACTCTGATCAAGAGTGGGCACGGCCGGCTGGCCGCGCACCAGGCCTGTGTACGCGGACTGGGTCTGCGGCGGACCAACAGCAGCGCCGTGGTGCTCGACACTCCGGAAAATCGCGGCATGATTCGCAAAGTTTCGTATCTGCTCAAGGTCGAGGAGGCCTGACCTCATGCGTCTTAACACCCTCAAGCCGGCGCCAGGCAGCCGGCCAGACAAGCAGCGGGTCGGGCGCGGCATTGGCTCAGGCCTTGGCAAGACCGCAGGCCGTGGACACAAGGGCCAGCACGCCCGGGCCGGTGGCTACCACAAGGTTGGCTTTGAAGGCGGCCAGATGCCTTTACAGCGCCGGTTGCCCAAGCGGGGCTTCCGCTCCATGACCGCCAAGGACACGGCCCAGGTGCGTTTGAGCGCGCTGGCGAAGCTGAAAGCGGAGGTCATCGACCTGGCCGTGCTCAAGGCGGCTAACCTGGTGCCAGTTTTCGCCAAGCAGGCCAAGGTGATCGTCTCCGGCAAGCTGGAACAGCCGGTAACGCTGCGGGGTCTGGCGCTGACGCAAGGCGCCCGGACGGCGGTGCTGGCGGCTGGCGGCGTGATCCACGAGTAGCCGACGATGGCCACTGCCCTGCCGGATCTCGGCAAAATGACCGAACTGCGCCAGCGCCTCCTGTTTCTGCTGGGAGCGCTGGTGGTGTTTCGGATCGGCGCGCACATCCCGGTGCCCGGCATCGATCCGAACGCCATGGCCCAACTGTTCGACCAGCAGCGCGGTACTATCCTTGACATGTTCAACATGTTTTCAGGAGGCGCCCTGGGTCGGTTGAGTCTGTTCGCGCTCGGGGTCATGCCCTATATTTCAGCCTCGATCATTCTGCAACTCATGTCGATGGTCGTCCCGGCGCTGGAGCAGTTGCGCAAGGAAGGCGGGGCAGCGGGCCGCCACACCCTGACCCGCTATACCCGCTATTTAACGGTCGTGCTGGCGGCTTTCCAGGCCATTGGCGTCAGCATCGCCATCCAGAGCCAAATGGTGGGTAGCACCTCGGTCGTGATCGCGCCGGGCGCCGGCTTTATCATGACGGCAACGATCAGCCTGGTAACGGGCACTCTGTTTCTGGTCTGGCTGGGTGAACAGATTACCGAACGGGGTATCGGCAACGGTATTTCCATGCTGATTTTCGCAGGCATCGTTGCCGGTCTGCCGCAAGCGGTGGGCGGAACCCTGGAACTCGCCCGAACCGGCGAGCTGCACGTCATGCTGGTGCTGTTTCTGCTGGCGCTCACGGTGCTGGTCACCGGTTTTGTGGTGTTCGTTGAGCGCGGGCAGCGGCGCATCACGGTCAACTACGCCAAACGTCAGCAGGGTCGCAAGGTGTACGCCGCGCAGACGACCCACCTGCCATTGAAATTGAACATGTCGGGAGTCATTCCGCCGATTTTTGCCTCCAGCCTGATTCTGTTTCCGGCTACGCTGGGCAGTTGGTTCGGCAATGCGCCGAACATGGAGTGGTTGCGGGATATCAGCTCGACCCTGTCGCCTGGGCAACCGCTGTATGTGTTGCTTTACGCCGGCCTGATCATCTTCTTCTGCTTTTTTTACACCGCCCTGGTCTTCAACTCCAAGGAAACGGCCGACAACTTGAAAAAATCCGGCGCGTTCATCCCGGGAATCCGGCCCGGGATGCAGACTGCGACCTATATTGACAAGGTGCTGACCCGGTTGACCCTGGTCGGAGCCATTTACATTACCGGCGTTTGTCTGCTGCCTGAATTTCTGATCCTGTACTGGCGAGTCCCCTTCTATTTTGGCGGCACCTCGCTGCTGATCATCGTGGTGGTGGTCATGGATTTCATGGCCCAAGTCCAGGCGCATCTGATGTCGCATCAGTACGAAAGCCTGCTGAAGAAAAGCAGCTTCAAGGGCCAGGGCCTGTCGCGCTGAGCGTAACCCCGTTAATGGCGCGGCCTCGCCGGCCGCCCGGATTGAATCTGGAGAACAACGATGAAAGTGCGTGCCTCGGTAAAAAAAATTTGCCGTAACTGCAAGATCATTCGCCGTGACCGCGTGGTCCGGGTGATCTGCAAGGACGCCCGCCATAAGCAGCGGCAGGGCTGAAAAACAACGGTCGTTATTGATTTACATCGCTGGGTGAATTAAATTCTCGCTTCTTTGTGCGTGGCAAGCGCTCAGCGCGATGGGAGGAACTTTAAGGCATGGCCCGTATTGCAGGTATCAACGTTCCAGTCAACAAACATGCGGTCATCGCGCTGCAGGCCATTTATGGAATCGGCCAGACTCGCGCCCAGCAGATTTGTGCGGCGGCCAGTGTCGCCCAAAATCTCAAGGTTCGCGATCTGAGCGAAACCCAGGTCGATGCTTTGCGCGCCGAGGTAGCCAAGTACACTGTGGAAGGTGACTTGCGCCGCGAGGTGTCCATGAGCATCAAGCGGTTGATGGATCTGGGCTGCTACCGCGGTATACGCCACCGGCGTGGTCTGCCGGTGCGCGGTCAACGTACCCGCACCAACGCCCGAACGCGCAAGGGTCCGCGTCGCGCGATCCGCAAGTAAGCGCTCGGAAAATTTCGGAATTCCCTTGGCATAGGTCGGAGCATGGCAAAACCGGTTACCAAGACGCGCAAGCGCGTCAAGAAAAACGTCGTGGATGGCATCGCCCATGTCCACGCCTCTTTTAACAATACCATCATCACCATCACGGACCGTCAAGGCAATACGCTGGGATGGGCCACGTCGGGAGGCTCGGGGTTCCGTGGTTCTCGCAAGAGCACTCCCTTTGCGGCGCAGGTCGCCGCCGAACGGGTCGGTGGGGTGGTCAAGGAATTCGGCGTCAAGAATCTGGAAGTCAATGTCAAGGGGCCAGGCCCGGGTCGGGAATCCGCCGTGCGCGCTCTGAACGCTGCAGGTTTCAAGATCATCAGTATTATGGACGTGACGCCGATTCCGCATAACGGCTGTCGTCCTCCCAAACGCCGGCGCGTCTAGTTCAGGAGTCCTCATCGTGGCGAGATATCTCGGTCCCAAGTGCAAGCTCAGCCGCCGGGAAGGCGTGGACCTGTTTTTAAAGTCCGCAGCGCGGGCGCTGGAATCCAAGTGCAATCTGGAACGTCCACCGGGTCAGCATGGCGCACGGCGGCCCCGGCTGTCGGGTTATGGCTTGCAGTTGCGCGAAAAGCAGAAGCTGCGTCGCATCTACGGCGTGCTGGAGCGGCAGTTTGTCAACTACTACAAGGAAGCAGCCCGTCTGAAGGGATCCACCGGCGAAAATCTGCTGAAGCTGCTGGAGTGCCGGCTGGATAACGTGGTGTACCGGATGGGGTTTGGCAGCACCCGCGCCGAGGCCCGGCAACTGGTATCCCATCAGGCAATTACCATCAACGGTCAGCGGGTCAATATTCCCTCTTATCAGGTTCGTCCCGAGGATGTGGTGGCGATTCGGGAAAAGAGCCGCAATCAAACCCGTATCCAATATTCGTTGAAACTGGCCCAGGACCATGGCGGGCTTGTAGACTGGGTGGATGTGGACGCAAGCAAGATGAGTGGCGTCTTCAAGCGGGTTCCCGACCGCACCGACCTACCGGCGGACATCAATGAATCCCTGGTCGTGGAACTGTACTCCAAGTGAGCGATGCCGAGGGCAAACGGATGGTGGGCGCATTTGATTTGCTGAAACCGACCCGCGTCGAGGTGGAAAAGCTCGATTCGCGGCGGGCGCGGGTGACCGTGGAACCGCTGGAACGGGGGTTTGGCTACACGCTTGGCAATGCCCTGCGGCGGATTTTGCTGTCTTCTATTCCCGGCGCCGCGATTACCGAGTGTGAAATCGAAGGCGTACTGCATGAGTACTCGACGATTGAGGGTGTGCAGGAAGATGTCATCGATATTCTGCTGAACCTTAAGGGTGTAGCCATCACTTTGCAGGAAGGCGTTGAAGAAGCCGCGCTGACGCTGACCAAAAAGGGGCCGGGGCCGGTGCGGGCCGGCGATATTGGCATCACTCATGCGGTGGTCAATATTGTCAATCCTGATCATGTGATCGCCCATTTGACCAAGAGCGGCGAGCTCAATTTTAAACTGCTCAAAGTCAAGCGGGGGCGCGGCTATTGGCCGGCAACCCAACGGGTAGAGAGCACCGAGGGCGAGACCCGGCCCATCGGCCGGTTGCGGCTGGACGCTTCGTTCAGTCCGGTTGAGCGGATCAGCTACCGGGTGGAAAACGCCCGGGTTGAACAGCGCACCGATCTGGATCGGCTGGTGCTGGTGTTAGAGACCAACGGTACTATTGATCCCGATAATGCGATTCGCACGGCGGCCCGGATTTTGCTGGATCAATTGTCGGTATTTGTGGATCTCCGGGGTAAGACCGATGAGCCGATTCTGCCGCCGCCAGTAGACATAGATCCGGTGTTAATGCAACCGGTCGATGATTTGGAACTGACAGTGCGCTCAGCCAACTGCCTTAAAGCAGAGAATATCTACTACATCGGCGATTTGGTGCAACGAACCGAAGCGGAATTACTCAAGACTCCAAATCTCGGCAAAAAATCGCTGACCGAAATCAAAGATGTACTGGCCAAGTTCAATTTGGCGCTCGGCACGAAGGTCGAAAACTGGCCGCCGCCGGGTCTGAGCCTCGAACAGTCCGAGGAGCGGGCCGCCGCGCGCCGCGCCAGCTTGGCGTTTGAAGCGGCGGAAGCGGAAAAACTGGCCGCGCGCGCGGGACAGCAGGTTGCTGCCGGCAGTGATAACATCGATGCTGATCTCGATGCCGATGCCGATGCCGATGCCGATGCCGATGCCGATGCCGATGCCGATGCCGATGCCGATTAGGCTATCGCGGCTCGGTCCTGCTTCTCCCTGGACTAATTTTTTTCATTCGAGTTTCGAGTTTTCAAGGAATCATTGTTATGCGCCATCGCCAAGCCGGTCGCAAGCTCAATCGCACCTGCAGCCATCGCAAGGCCATGTTGAGCAACATGGCCGTTTCGCTATTCAACCATGAGTTGATCCGCACGACCCTGCCCAAGGCTAAGGAACTGCGGCGGGTGGCCGAACCGCTGATTACCCTTTCCAAAGAAGACAGCGTGGCCCGACGCCGGCTGGCGTTCGCCCGTCTGCGCGACCGGGCGGTAGTCACCAAGCTGTTCAACGAACTGGGACCCCGCTACCAAACCCGGCCCGGTGGCTACCTGCGTATTCTGAAGTGCGGGTTCCGCAGTGGCGACAATGCCCCCATGGCTTATGTCGAGCTGGTGGATCGGCCTGAAGCGGTAGCCGACTAGCCGCTGCCGAGTCGGCAGTTGCAGAAAAGCCGGGCTTGCCCCGGCTTTTCTGTGTCCACTTTGTAGGCGCACGGCAGGGAAAGAGACTGACAAGAGCCTTAGCGCAGAGCGCGGGTTGCGACCTGCAACAAGTCCCACAGATCGAAAACGCGGGCGACGTAAGCATCATGCAGTGCGTAACCGTGGCCTTGGTTGGCTAGTTCCCGCTCCAGCGCGTCCAACAGTTTCAGCAGTTTTCGCCGGTGCAGCCCCAGCGCCTGCTGGAGGGGATCGGCAATTACGCCGACCCCAGCGCTCAGTATGCCCAGCGCCACCATTAGTCCGCCGGTGGTGGCGACCAGGAGTCCGGCAGAGGCGGTAGCCGGGAAAAAGCCATAGTACAGCGAACCGAGCGTCGGCCCCAGCATGAAACTGGTGATAGCGAGATGATTGGCGATGGCCGCTGCTGCCGCGCTGCCGATGGCCATCGCGCCGGGGGTGAATTGCTTGAAGGTAGCAACGCCCGCAGCCAGACTGAGCAGGGAACCGGATAAATCGGCGGCGGCGGCGCGGTTGCTGGTATAAGTGATCAGATAATCTTCGAGCCGTCGCCGAAAATGCTGGTGATGAGCAAGTTCATCCAGCCGGAGCAGTTCAGGAATGAGTAACTGGCTGATGATCGGGTGCGCCAGGATCGTTTCCAGCAGCGCGTCCCGGGTGCAGCGTCGCCCCGCCTGTTCGAAGGGCAGCTCCAGCAACTCGCTGTAGATCAGCCACTCGATTTCGCGTTCCACATCGGTTTTGAAACCGGGGGGCAGGCGGTCGAGGCATTGGGCGAGCGCCTCCAAGTGGAGGGTGCGGCCCAGCTTCGCGCCGCCGCGCGCCAGCAGGTGCGGGATGACCCAGAGTACATTGGCGGGGGTGCGCAATAAGTCCAAGCCGAGCGCATGGCGGTTAACCCGCAGCGCGCCCCGGAACGAGTAGTGCCGGCGCGTGAACGCATCTACCCGCGCTCGCCGTTCAGCCAGATACTGACGGGTAGCTTCAGTGACGGCGGCATGAATCCGGACCACCAACGCCTCTTCAGTCATACGCGGGTTCGTCGGTTTCCCTGCGGCCTGGCGACTACGGAGCCTGGGTCAGGACTTGCTGGGACAGAACAGTGCGCAGTTGCTGGCTCAATCCCCGAATGACCTGTAGGTAATAGCGAGCTTCGATCGGATTTGGGTAGGGGCCAAAGCATTCGCCAAATACCTTGAACCACCATCCCCCACGTTCGAACCAAATGAAAGCGTGTTGAAGCGGGTGGGCGCCACACATGGTTTTAACCTCTCACCTGTAATAAGCAGCAACGCAGGCTAAGCGCGCCTGAATCAATGGGATCTACCGTTGTTGGTATTGCGGGGGATGCCCTCTCGAAAATCCGACAACCCCGCTAAACATTCTAGCTGACGATAGTGACGCTGGCGGTTTGGATTTGGAGAGCGCATGCAACCCCATGAGAAAGTATAGGCGATTTTGTTGCGGTGCGGGATGAATTGAATAACGCGAATAGGCAGAGCAACGGACTGGCGAAAGGCTATACTGACCCGGTCCCCAGCGTTCAGCCTCAGGAAACCGGAACCGCCATGAGTCCATCTCTTGCTACACTTCGTCAGGAATATGCCCGGGGAGCCTTGAACAAGGCCGATGTTGACCCCAATCCGCTCAAGCAGTTCCAGCGATGGCTGAAGGAAGCCATCACCGCGCAACTGCCCGAACCCAACGCCATGACCCTCGCGACTGCCGACCGCACGGGACGCCCCTATGCGCGGGCGGTGCTCCTCAAGGAATGTGACGCTGACGGTTTCGTGTTCTACACCAACTATCGCAGCGACAAGGGTCAGCAACTGGCCGCCAGCCCACACGCTGCGCTTTTGTTTCTTTGGCTGGAGCTGGAGCGGCAGGTTCGGGTGGAAGGTACAGTCAGCAAGCTGCCGCCCGCTGAATCCGAGGCCTATTTTCGCAGCCGGCCCCGCGAGAGCCGCTTGGGCGCGCTGGCGTCGCGGCAAAGCCAGGTGGTGGCGAACCGCCAGATCCTGGATGAGCGGTTTGAGACGCTGGCGGCGCAATATCCGGACGATAACATGCCTATGCCATATCACTGGGGAGGTTACCGGGTCCAGCCGGAGCTGCTGGAATTCTGGCAGGGCCGGCAAGGCCGGATGCATGACCGGTTGCGCTACCGGCGACAGGTTGATGGCGGCTGGCGGTTGGAGCGGCTGGAACCGTGATCTGTGGCGATATGCTGAGGTTGCTGTGGGTGATCGCCGCCGCGCTGGAATGGATGAGTCGGCGAGATTTGTCCTGCTGGCCCACTGCTGGATTGAACAGGTCTGGAATTTGCCCATGAAAAGGTTGCGGAATCAGGTGCGGTCGGTATAATGCGCGCGTCACAGCGGAGCTGGAGGCAAAAAAGCTCTTGCCCGCCTGCCGGATCTAATAAAAAAGGCCGGAACCTTGTGTTTCCGGCCAGAAACCACCAAAGGAGGGTTGCGTGACGAAAAGAGGGTAAAACCCCTACCACGCGAACCCGATTTTAAGTTCCTGGATTAGAGCAAACACCCTAGTCCCAGCTCATATGACGCCGATCCCAAAAGGGTCGTTTTTTTTGGGGTGTACGGTCCCCGTGAGTCAGGCCGGGGGCCCAATCCCGCCACTGGAGTAGTCGGCTATGCTGATGACTATTGCAAAATTCAAGGCGCGTCCCGAATTCGTACCGGAACTGCTGGAGCTGGCCCGGACGTTAGTCGAGTGTTCGCGAACTGACAGTGGTTGTCTGGATTATGCCGGTTACCGGGATATCATGGAGGGTGATACGTTGCTGATCGTCGGGCGCTGGGTCGATCAGCAAGCCTTGGAACGGCACTACGAAAGCCCACATTTTGGCAGGACTATCAGCCGTTTCGCGGAATTGCTGGTAGAGGCTCCGCCGTCGGTCAGCCTCTACAGCGTGGTGGAAGTGGACAGCCTATAGCCGAATCCACACCCTTTTGACTTTGAGAGGGTTGCGATCCCAAACCGGATACCAGGCGCTGCCCGCTCGGTAGCGCAACGCCAGATTTCACCGCCAAGTCAGGCTACCGTCGCCAGGCGTGCGGCCAGATAGCGCTCGCAGCCTTTTAGAGTAGACAGCTTCGGATAGTCAAAGTCGAAAATCGTCACGTTCAGCTCTTTTTCCAGATTCATCATTAACCTGAGAAAATCAATCGAATCCAGTTCGATCTGATCGTGAAAACTGATATCGGGATCGATCATCTGGGTATCGGCGTTCGGCGCGATATCGTTGAGGACGCGCAGGATCAACTGGCGAATTTGCTCTTGGCTCATGGCGTTCATGGAATTTTCCCTCTTTAAGGAATCAGTTAGACTCAAAAATCCTGTTCTTGCGTTATGGTCGGCATGTTGCGCCGCAGCATTAGTTTGGCATCCCACCGGGCGGAAATCAAGCGATTTTCATGCCGATCCTGCCAAGAACCCGAACAGAACTCTACGCGCCAGAATTAGAACAAACCTACTAATTCCCATCAGTTAGGGTCATCGACATTTTCCAGCGCGGACAGGTCGCCCAAGGGCAGCCCCAGCTCTCTGGCCCGCAGCAAGCGGCGCATGATCTTGCCGCTGCGGGTTTTGGGCAGATCCACCATGAATTCCAGCTCGCGCGGAGCCACCGCCGGCCCCAACCGGGTGCGAGCGAACCCGATCAGTTCCTTACGCAGCGCATCGCTGGGCGCGTGGCCGGGCTTGAGCGCGACGAAGGCTTTGATGATTTGACCGGCGAACGCATCGGGCTTGCCGATCATGCCGGCCTCGGCCACCGCCGGGTGTTCCAGCAACACGCTCTCGATCTCGAACGGCCCGATCAGGTGCCCCGAAGTTTTGATCACATCGTCGGCGCGGCCCAGAAACCAGTAATAGCCGTCGGCGTCGCAGGTGGCCAGATCGCCGCTGAGATACCAGCCCTCAGCGAAGCACTGCCGATAGCGCGCCTCATCATCCAGATAGCCGCAAAACAGCGAAGGCCAACCCACTTTTAGCGCCAGTTCGCCTTCCGCGCCCGGCTCCAGAAGGTCCACGCCACCCTCGGGCCGGCGGCGGACGATGGCGGCTTCAATGCCGGGCAGGGGCCGCCCCATCGACCCAGGGTGGATGTCCTGATCGCGGGTATTGGCGATCATGATGGCGCCGGTTTCGGTTTGCCACCAGGTGTCGTGAAACGGCTGCCCCAGAGTTTCCAGCCCCCAGACCACCCCTTCAGGATGCAGCGGTTCGCCGACGCTGGCGGCGAAGCGCAGCGCGCTTAGATCGTGGCCTCGGGCCAGGTCGGTTCCCGCCTTCATCAGCATGCGGATGGCGGTCGGCGCGGTATACCAGACATTTACCCGTTCCCGCTCCAGCAGGGTGTACCAGCGGCGGGCGTCGAATTCGGCCTCGTCCACTACCAGGGTCACGCCGTTCACCAGGGGGGCGATGATGCCGTAGGACACGCCGGTGACCCAGCCGGGATCGGCGGTACACCAGTAAATGTCGCCGGGGCGCAGATCGAGCACCCGTCGGCCGGTCAGCCGGTGGGCGACCACCGCATCGTGGACATGAAGCGCGCCTTTGGGGGTTCCGGTCGTACCGCTGGTGAAATGCAGCAGCGCCCAATCGTCCGGGGCTGTGAACGGGATGGTGAACTGGTCGGACCCGGCTTCCAGCAGGGTGTGAAACGAGTGGACGCCCGGTTCCTCACCGCCGCCATCCGTGAGCACAATGTGCTCCAGCGCTGGCAGCGCGCCGCGCTGCGCCCGCAGCTTGCGCTCGTACAAGAGCGTAGTGGTCACCAGCACTCGCGCCTGGCTCTTGACCAACCGCACCCGCACCGGCTCCGGGCCGAACGCAGAAAACAGCGGGCAGAACACCGCACCGACTTTCAACGTCCCCAGCGCCGCGATGTACAGTTCGGGAATCCGCCCGGCCAATGCGCACACCCGGTCCCCCCGGCGAATGCCGAGCCGGTTCAGGCCGTGGGCGAAGCGGTTGCTTAAACGGGCCAATTCGGCGTAGCGGAATTCGCGCCGCTCGCCATTCCTGCCCAGCCAGCGTAACGCGACGGTTTCACCCTGACCGGCGTGTACTTGCCGATCCACGGCTTCATAAGCGATGTTCAGGCCGCCGCCCGGCAATCCCGCCAGTTCGGCGCGGGCGGCTGCCCAGGAAAACTCCGCCGCTGTCGAAACGCCATGGTTCAAGGGAGGAGAGGGTTGACCGGGTTCAGGGGTCTTGCGGATCGTTGTCCAGGTCATGCCGGGGCCTCACATTCAGGTCATCTTGGTCGGAAAGCCGTATTGTTAGGGAAAAACCGAAACACCGCCATGCCGCGCGCCAAGCCGCCCTGGCCGAATCGCGTTACCATAAGACATCTTGATCCTCACGGTCTTCCTTGCCCGAGAAGCGCCCTATGACCATTCGTAATCTTGAATACCTGTTCAAGCCCCGTTCCATCGCGGTCGTCGGTCGCGGTAAAGCCGCTGGCGGTCCCGACGCCATCCTGGAGTTCAACCTGATCGAAGGCGGCTTCAAGGGACCGGTGATGCCCGTCAACCCGGACCACCAGTCCATTTCGGGCGTATTGGCCTACAAGGATATTGCCAGCCTGCCGGTGACGCCGGACCTGGCGATTCTGACCACGCCGCTTGAGGATGCGCCCGCGCTGATCAGCCAACTCGGCGAACGCGGCGTCAAGGCCGTGTTGCTGCTCAGCCGCGAAGTGCTGCAAGACCATCACGGTACGCAGGCGGCGCTGCTCAGCACGGATCTGCAACGCAAGTACGCTGATCAGGGCAAGACGCTGAAACAGCGGATTCTGGAAGCCGCTAAGCCCCATTTAATGCGGGTCATGGGGCCGGATCATCTGGGCTACGCCGCGCTGTCGGCTCATGTCAACGCCAGTCTGAACGCGACCCGGCCCCTGTCAGGCCCCATCGCCCTGCTGTGCCAGTCCGCTGCGATCATGCGCAGCGTGCTGGACTGGGCCACCAGCCGCAATATCGGCTTTTCCCACGCCATCTCGGTGGGTTTGCGCTGGGACGTGGATCTGGGCGATCTGCTGGATTACCTGCTGCGGGATGGTCACACCCGGGCCATCCTGATGTACATGGAAAACACCCGCAATCGCCGCAAGTTCGTATCCGCCGCCCGCGCCGCCGCCCGCGTCAAGCCGGTGATTGTGCTCAAACCGCGCGATTTCCGCGCCGGCCCGGTCGAGGATGCGGTGTACGACGCCGTGTTCCAGCGCGCCGGTATTCTGCGGGTCAACAACATCGAGCAACTGTTCACCGCTGCGGAGACCCTGGCCACCGCCAAGCCGGTGCAGAACGACCGGCTGACCGTCGTCAGTAACAGCTACAGCCTGGCGCTGTTGACCAGTGATGCCCTGCTGCGGCGCGGCGGCCACCTGGCCGAGATCAGCGCCGCGACCCGTGAGCAGGTGGCGCGCGCCTGCCGCCCGGATTATGCGATTGAGAATCCGGTCGATCTGGGCGACATGGCTGGCTCCGATGAATATGGCAAGGCGCTCGATCTGTTATTGCAGGAGCCGGGCGCTGACGGGGTGCTGGTGATCCACGCGCCCGCTTCGATGGACCGGTCGATGGAAAGCGCCCGGGCGGTGGTCGAACGCGCCAAGAGCCGGCGGATGATCATGACCTGTTGGGTGGGCGAGTCGTCGGTGGATCCCGCGCGGGAACTGCTCAAGAACGCCCATATTCCGACCTACGAGGCTCCCGGCGAGGCGGTGGAAGCTTTTATGCGCCTGGCTCAGTATCGGCGAAGTCAGGAACTGCTGATGGAAACGCCGCCCTCGATCCCGGAGGAGTTTACGCCTGACACCGAGACCGCCCGCCGCTTGATCCAGATCGCGCTGACGGCGGGCCGCCGCCGGCTGAACGCCTACGAAACCAGCCAGGTGCTGAATTGTTACCAGATTACGACGGCGCCGCTGTATTTCGCCGCCACCCCGGAAGCCGCGTCCGATATCGCGCTGGAGTTGCGTCAACTGGTCGCGCTGAAGATTCTTTCCCCCGATATTGCCAAAAAATCTGAGGTCGGCGGGGTGGCCTTTGGTCTGAAGAATCCGCTGGAGGTGCTGGTGGCCGCCACCCGCATGTTGGAGCGCGTGCGCGAACTGGCGCCCGATGCGGTGATCGACGGTTTTGCGGTGCAGCCGATGCAGTCCCGCCATGGCGCTTACGAACTGATGATCGGCGTGCGCACTGGTCAGCGGTTTGGGCCGGTGCTGTTCTTTGGTCAGGGGGGCACCGAAGCCGAGGTGATTGATGATGTTGCCTACGCGCTGCCGCCACTGAACATGCAATTGGCGCGCGATCTGATGTCGCGCACCCGGTTGTATCGCCAGCTCTGCGCCAACCGGGGGCGGCCGGTCAATCTGAATGATATTGCGCTGACGCTGATCAAAGTCTCGCAGATGGTGGTGGATCTGGCCGAAGTGGTCGAGATGGACATCAATCCCATCTGGGCCTACTCCGACGATCTGCTGACCCTGGACGCCAGCATCCACATTGAACCGAGCACGGAGCCGGCCAGGCAGCGGCTGGCGATTTCGCCGTATCCCAAGGAACTGGAGAAACACTACGATCTGCCGGATGGCCGCGCCTTCCTGATGCGGCCGATCCTGCCCGAGGATGAGCCAGAGCTGCGCGACCTGGTCAAGCGCATTCCCGCGGAGGATGTGCGGATGCGGTTTTTCCAGCCGCTGCGCGATCTGCCACACGAGATGGCCGCCCGGCTGACCCAGCTCGATTACGAACGGGAGATGGCGTTTATCGTCACCGAACCCAACAGCGTGCCCGGCAAGAGCAAAATCTGGGGAGTGGTGCGCTGCAACGCCGATCCCGACATGGAGAAAGCCGAATATTCGATTCTGGTGGATCGCAACATGACCGGCCTGGGCCTGGGACCGATGCTGATGCGCTATATTATTGATTACGCTAGAAGTCACGGCATCAAAGAATTGTATGGCGAGGTGCTGCGCGAGAACGAATCGATGCTGCGGCTCAATCGCGCGCTCAATTTCAAGGTTCACGCCACGCCCGACGATCCCGGTGTGCTGCATGTCAGTCTGCTGTTGAACTGAGCGTCATGGAGGAGCTGCGTTCTTTGCTCACTGGACTGATTCTGGCCGGCGGACGCGCTGAACGGATGGGCGGTCGAGACAAGGGTCTGTTGCCGTTGGCCGGCGAACCGCTGATTGCCCACGGGATTCGCCGGCTGAAGCCGCAGGTGGCCGAGGTGGTGATCAGCGCCAACCGTAACCTGGAAACCTATCGGGCGCAGGGTTGCCGGGTGATCAGCGATGACCCGGAGATGCGCTTTTGGGGACCACTGGCGGGGATGCTGGCGGGGATGCGGGTAATGAAGACGCCTTGGCTGTTGACTGCGCCCTGCGATTCACCCCTGTTGCCGCCGGACTACGCCGCGCGGATGTGGGCGGCGCTGACGCGGGAACAGGCCACGGCGGCCGTGGCGATGGGCAAGGGGCGCTGGCAGCCGGTATTCGCGCTGCTGAGCGTGGATTTGCGCGAGGATCTGGCGGCCTGGCTGGCGACCGGGGAAGGCGGGGTCAGCCGCTGGCTGCAACGGCAGCAACCGGCGCTGGTGGATTTTGCCGACGGGCCAGCGCTTTTTCACAATGTGAATGCGCCAGAAGATCTGGCGCGGTTGGAAGTGGAATGGAATCAGGGAGACAGGAGGTAGGGAGTTTACTTTTCCGCTGTCCACTTGCTCATGTTCTTGAGTCAAAATTCACCAGAACGATCTCACCATGGCTGATGCCAAAACCCGGGCAGTGGTGGCTCGCCAGCATACTGCGCAACTATTGAAGATGCTGCGTGGTTACGGCCTGCCTGCCGAGCCGCAAGCCGTGCCTGAGGCGCCGCCGGCTGCGATTGCCGAAGCGGCGGCGCTCTATGTCCGGCGAGAGGACGCTTCCCCGCTGCCGCCCTTGCCTGGGGATCAGAGGCCGCCTTTGCCCCTGCCGGCGCGCGGTGGGCCGGGTTCCACGCCGACGGTGGGCGAAATACTGCGGCGCTCAAGGCATTCGCATAACGTGCTGGGGCAACTCATGACCCAGGCTGATCAACTGCTTGAACACAGTCGGATTCTCCGCGCCTACTTGCCGGCGCCGCTGTGCGATCACGTGGTATTGATTCGGCTGGATGCTGAAAGCTGGGAGGTACAGACCGAATCAGCCGGTTGGGCCACCCGGCTGCGCTACGCGCTGTCCTCGATTCGCCAGGCGCTGGGCCAGCACCTCGGTCTGGCGTTGCCCAAACCGTACATCCGGGTGGTTCCCCTGGAGATGCCGCTGCAACCCCGACGACCGCCCCTGACGCTGACCCGGCGCAACGCCGAGGTGCTGGAAGCTGCGGCCCGCACCCTGGCCGACCCGCGATTAAGCGCGGCGCTGCGCCGACTGGCGGCGCGCGGCCGTCTGGAACCTCCGATCCCCTCTACGCCCAATGCGCCATGACCTTTTACAGCTATCAGAGCAATCGTCTGGAAGTGCTGGCCGACCGACTGGCCGATCTTCTGTCCCAGCCCTTGCGCGCGCCGCTGGCGCGCGAGGTGGTGGTGACGCCCAGCAGTGGCCTGGCGCGCTGGCTGGCGCTGCGCCTGGCCGGGCGGCTGGGCGTGTGCGCCAATCTCGATGTGCAGTTGCCAGCCTCTTTTCTGTGGACCATGGCCCGGGCGGTGCTGCGCTATCTGCCGCCGATCTCGCGTTTCGACCGGCCGGTGCTGGGCTGGCGGCTGATGGCGCTTTTGCGGGATGTGGAAGACACGTCGTGCTTTGCCCCGGTGCGCGCCTACCTCGGCGATGGCCGCGACGGATTCCGCCGTTACCAGTTGGCGGGCCGTATCGCGGACTGCTTCGATCAGTATCTGGTCTACCGGCCCGACTGGATCCAGCGCTGGGAAGCCGGCCAAGAGGATCATTGGCAGGCGGAACTGTGGCGGCGGCTGGCGCGCGGCGATGAGGCGCATCGGGTGCGGGTGCAGGCGCGGTTTCAGGCGCGCTTGGCCAGCGGCGACGTTGACCTCCGCCGGTTGCCGGAGCGGATCAGCGTGATCGGCGTCTCCGCGTTGCCGCCGCTGGATGTGGAGCTGATCGCGGCGCTGGCGCGGTATGTCGATGTGCATCTGTTCGTGCTCAATCCCTGTCAGGAATATTGGGGCGACATTCAGGCCGAGCGTGATCTGGCCTGGCTGGGGGAGGAGATGGATCCCGACGAAGCCTACCTCACGGTCGGTCATCCGCTGCTGGCCTCGCTGGGCAAACAGGGGCGGGATTTCATTGACCTGCTGAACGCCTGGCCGCGCGTCGAGTGGGACGGCTTTGTGGAGCCGGAGGGTGACGATCTGTTGCAGCACTTGCAAGCGGATATTCTGCATTTGCGCGAGCGCGGCGACGACAGCGGGCGCCCGCTGTCGCCACCGCCGCCGTTGCGCCCCAACGACCGTTCGCTGCAAATCCACGCCTGCCATGGGCCGATGCGCGAAGTTGAGGTGCTGCACGATCAATTGCTGGCGCTGTTTGCGGCGCATCCGGAATTGCGCCCGGCGGACGTAATCGTGATGGCCCCTGATATCACCCGTTATGGGCCGCTGATCGAAGCAGTGTTCGCCAGCGTCCCGCGCGACCGGCGGATTCCGTTCAGCATCGCCGACCGGGGCGCGCCCGCCGAGGAGCCGCTGGTCGAGGGCTTTTTCGCCCTGCTGGAACTGGGCGGCGGCCGGTTCGCGGTCGGTCCGGTGTTGAGCCTGCTGGAGTTGCCAGCGGTGCGGCGGCGGTTTGGACTGGATGAGGCCGACAGCGAGCAAATCCGCCGCTGGGTGCGGGATGCCGGCATTCGCTGGGGGCTGGATGCTGTTGCCAAAACCCGGTGGGCGGTGCCGGCCACGGCGGAACATACCTGGCGGGCCGGTCTGGACCGGTTGCGGCTGGGGTACGCGCTGCCGGGGCGCGGGCGGGAGCTGTACGCCGGCATTCTGCCCCATGATGAGGTGGAAGGCGACGCGGCGCAGGCGCTGGGGGCGTTGCAGAGCGTGATCGAGGCGCTGGTGACGCTGGATGCGGAGTTGCAGGAACCCCGCCCGCCGCTGGCGTGGGTGGAACGGCTGCATGCGGCGCTGGACCAGTTTTTCGCGCCGCGCGAGCGGGAGGAAAACGAAATTCAGCGGATTCGCACCGCGCTGGAAACTTGGCGCACCCACGCCGAACTGGCGGAGTTTGCTGAACCGGTGGCGCTGGAAGTGGTGAAATCAGCGGTGCGCGAGGCGCTCAACGCCGCCGAGGGCGCGGCGGGCCGGTTTCTCAGCGGCGGCGTGACCTGCTGCGCGCTGACGCCGATGCGCAGTATTCCGTTCGCGGTCGTCGCGCTGCTGGGCATGAACGACGACGCCTATCCCCGCCCGCACCGGCCGGTGGATTTCGACCGGATGGCGACCCGGTTCCGGCGTGGCGACCGCGCCCGCCGCCAGGATGACCGCTATCTGTTCCTGGAAACGCTGCTATCGGCCCGCCGCTGCCTGTATCTCAGCTACGTTGGCCAAAGCCTTCGCGACAACACGCCGCTGCCGCCGTCGGTGCTGGTGAGTGAGCTGCTGGACGTGGTGGATCGAAGTTGCTCTTGCCCGGCGGGTCGGCGGCCCCGCGATTTACTGGTGACGCGCCATCCCCTGCAAGCTTTCAGTCGGCGCTATTTCAGCGGAGATGAGCGCCGGTTCAGCTATGCGCGGGAATGGATCGAGGCCAGTCGTCAGGCCGGGCGCGGCGAGCGGGAGCCGGCGGCGCTGCTGACCACCGAGTTGCCCGAACCGGAGAGTTCGCTGCGGCGGGTGACGCTGGACCGGCTGCTCCAGTTCTTCCGCAATCCGGCTCAGTGGCTGTTGCGGGAACGGCTCGGCATCCGGCCCGCTACCGAGGAGGACGAGCTGGCTGCGCATGAGCCGTTTGTGCTCGATGGGCTGGCGAATCATCAATTGCTGGGACAGATGCTGGAACTGCACCGGGAAGGGCGGCCCGTTATGGAGATCCGGGCGGTGACGCGAGGAAGCGGGGCGCTGCCGCACGCACAGGTCGGCGAATGCGTGTTCGCCCAGGCCCAGGAGCGCGTGATCCGCTTTGCCGGACGGTTGGGGCGGGTGTTGCCGCGCCAGGCTCCGGAACCGCTGGACGTCGATTTGAAACTGGGCGGTTTTGAACTCAGCGGGCGGTTGAGCGGCGTTCTGCCCATAGGACGGATCGGCTATCGGCTGGCGTCGATGAAGGCCAATGATTATCTGAATCTGTGGCTGCATCACTTGGCGCTGAACGTCGCTGCGCCGGCGGACGTGCTGCGGTGCAGTCACTGGGTGGCGGAAGATCAGACGGTGCTGCTGGAGCCGGTTGAAGACGCGGCGGCGCAGTTGCAGGCGTTGCTGGAGAGGTACTGGCAGGGGACGCGACGGTTATTACATTTTTTCCCCAAAAGCGCGCTGACCTATGTCAAAACACTGCGCAAGGACAAGGATCAGGAGGTGGATAAAGCCTTGCGGGCAGCGCGGCGGCAGTGGGAAGGCGATGATTTCCAGCGGCTTGCCCCGGAACGCGAAAATGTCTATTACCAGTTGGCGTTCCAGGATACGGATCCACTGGATGAAGAGTTCGTCGAGTTGGCGCTGGCGGTGTTTGGCCCCTTGTTCGCGCATGTTCAGCAATCCGTGCAGGAGGAATAGCCGACGGTTCAGGCCGGGTGGAATCCGGGGCAGTACTCGACTTCATTCCTGATGATCAACTTGAAAATCAGTGGGTTGGGGAGGATATCAAAGGCGGCCACCGGTTGCCGCAGTTGACCGGAGTTTGCCGAAAGAGAGAGCGGACGGGATGCCGGGGACGTCGAACCGGGGAGGGAAGGCCGGAGCGCCCGCGCCGTTTCCCGCAGCGGACATTCGACAGACACCCCGGCGGAAACTATAGTTGCGCCAGGGTCATGCTCGCGGGCGGCGGCGTGGTGACGCTGGCCGCCGGCCCGGTGCGACACGGCCCACGCGCATCCGGTTTCGTCAGCCTTTCCACCCCTATTATCGAGGAAGCTGTCCATGTCCGTTCCCAGCGACCTGCCGGTCTGGCAACAACTGCAAGCCCATCACGACGCCATCGCCGACCTGCACCTGCGCGACCTGTTCGCCGCCGATCCCGCGCGCTTTGACCAATTCTCCCGGCGCTTTGGCGATCTGCTGGTGGATTTCTCCAAGCATCGCGTCACCGAAACCACCCTCGGCCTGCTGATCGAACTGGCCCGCCAAGCGCAGGCGCCGGCCTGGATCGAGCGCCTGTTCAACGGCGACATGATCAATCACACCGAGCGCCGGTCGGTGTTGCATGTGGCCTTGCGCAACCGTAGCGACCGGCCGATCGTGGTCAACGGTGAGGACGTGATGCCGGAAGTGAACGCGGTGCTGGAACACATGCGCAAGTTCGCCGACCAGATCCGCCGGGGCAAGTGGCGCGGCCACACTGGCAAGCGCATCCGCGATGTCGTCAATATCGGCATCGGCGGTTCCGACCTGGGGCCGAAAATGGTCTGCGAGGCGCTGGAGCCTTACGGCGATCCCACCCTGCGGATGCATTTTGTTTCTAACGTGGACGGCGCGCACATCAGTCATGTGCTGGCCGAGTGCGATCCGGAAAGCACCTTGTTTATCGTGGCCTCCAAGACCTTCACCACCCAGGAGACCATGACCAATGCCCATACCGCCCGCGCCTGGCTGGTGAAGGAACTGGGCGACGAAACGGCGGTGGCCAAGCACTTTGTAGCGGTGTCCACCAATGCCAGGGGGGTCAGCGCTTTTGGGATTGATACCGCCAATATGTTCGAGTTCTGGGACTGGGTGGGTGGGCGCTATTCGCTGTGGTCGGCCATCGGTCTGCCTATCGTGATTTATCTGGGCATGGAACAGTTCACTGAACTGCTGGAAGGCGCGCACGCCATGGATGAGCACTTCCGCACCGCGCCGCTGCCCGAGAATCTCCCGGTGATTCTGGGACTGCTCGGGGTCTGGTATATCGACTTCTTCGGCGCGGCCAGCCAGGTGACGCTGGTCTATGACGACTATCTGCGCTCACTGCCCGATTACCTGCAACAACTGGACATGGAGAGCAACGGCAAGACTATCGACCGGGAAGGTCAGGCGGTTCGGGTCAATACCGGGCCAATTCTGTGGGGCGGGCTGGGCAACAACGGCCAACATGCGTTCTACCAGTTATTGCACCAAGGCACGCATCTGGTCCCGGCCGACTTCCTCGCTCCGGCGCACAGCCCGAACCCGATCGGCGACCATCACTCGATCCTGCTGGCCAACTGCCTGGCCCAGGCCGAGGCGCTGATGGTCGGCAAGACCGAGGCGCAGGCCCGCGCCGAACTGGAAAAGCAGGGGCTGAGCGGTGAGGCGCTGGAGCAACTGCTGCCCTACAAAGTGTTCCCCGGCAACCGACCCAGCACCAGTCTGTTCTATCACCGCCTGACCCCGCGCGTGCTCGGTTCGCTACTGGCGCTGTACGAACACAAGGTGTTCACCCAGGGCGTGATCTGGAACATCAATTCTTTTGATCAATGGGGCGTGGAACTGGGCAAGCAACTGGCCAACGCCATTTTGCCGGAGCTGAAGGGCGAGCGGCCCGCCAGCGGACATGATGCGTCAACCTTGGGCCTGATCGCGTTTTGCCGTGAGGCGGATTGACGGTGGACGGCGGGGTATGCTGCAACCGCGAATTGCTATTCTCCGTCGTAACCGTTCACTCCCCTCGCCCGCTTGCGGGAGAGGGGCTGGGGGAGATAGCAGGAGATTCAACGACTTACCCCCTCTCCCTAACCCTCTCCCCCTGACCGGGGGGAGAGGGGACTGAACGCTTACCTTCCGTCTATAACAAAACCATGAGAAGAGGACTGCCCGATGCTGGGAGAAAGCCACGACCTGTTTCATGAATTCCCCGAGTACCGCGACCGCATCGCCGAACTGAAGGCCGCCGATCCCGGCTTTGCCCAGTGGTACGATGACTACCACGCGGTCAACGCCGAGGTGGAGCGGATCGAGTTGCAGATCGAAACGCCTTCGGATCAGTACACCGAGACGCTGAAAAAACGGCGCTTGCATCTGAAGGATGAGATCTATGCCGTGTTGCGCCGGACCCGGGAGCGGGAATCGGCCTGAGACGGGTTGAGCGTCCTGCCCGGTCGGCAGGGTTGCTAGCCCGGCGGCGTGGGACTGCCGCCGGACGCATCTGGCGCCGCCACGACCGGTCGGGTGCGGCTGCGCCGGGGTCTTTCCACCGGTAGCGGGTCGATTTCCCGCCCCGCCTCCGGGAGCGTCGCCAGCCGGGTTGCGCCGGGCGCTCTGGCGCGAGCCTGGCGCAACCAGCCAAGCACCCGCCGTTCCACTGCATCCTGCCCGGCGGGGGTCAGATCGCGAAAGATCAGCGCTCCCGCGCCCAGCAGCAGGGTCAGGCCGCCGATAAACGTGACCAGGGGTTGCATGAACGCAATCGCCAGCACCGCAAAAAGAGCCAGCAGGACATGGCGAAATTTCACAGGGCATCCTCCGGAGATGGCACTGTGGCCGGTCCCGGCCGACGCGCGAGGATGAAGGTGCAGTTGTCATCCGGCTGACTGTGCTGCTGGCGCAGGGCTTCGTCCAGTTTGGCCAGCAACCGGTCCGCCAGTTCCTCCAGTGAGCCGGGCGACTGGCTCAGCAGCGCCGGCCAGCACTGGATGAACCCTTGCGGATTGGGCAGATGCCAGAGACCATCGCTGGCCAGCAGATAAATCCAGCCCGGCTCCAGCTCCAGCGCGCGGCGGTCGCCCAGCCCGCGCAGGAACAGCGGCAGATTGCCGTCGTGCAGCTCGAACAGCGCCTCGTCAATCGCTTCCGCGTAAACTTGGGTCGCGCCCAGAGTGCTGCCCAGCACAAAAGCCTGACTGATCTGGGAGTTGGCCTGGACATGAACCCGCTGGATCCATTGTGCGCCGTCGACCAGACCGAGCATCGCCATATGGGTAGCCGGCACATGGTCCACGGTCAGACACTGCACCCGCTGATCGTTGACAGCGTAGACCCGCGAGTCGCCGACATGAAACAGCAGCGCCGGGCCGCTGGGAGGAATTTCCAGCAAAATCAGCGTACAACCGGTCTCCAGTCCCGCCGCCTGGAACTGGTGGTGTAACCGGTCGTGCAGCGCATCCAGACCCTGACACATTGGAGCCAGCGCCACGGCGGCCGGCAGGTCGAGCAGGCCCTCGATGGTTTTTTCCGTGGCTTCCCGGCCATGGCTGTGACCGCCCATGCCGTCGAGCACCGCCAGCCGCCGATGTCCCAACGGCCAGTCGGGCAGGCGCAGCTCGGTCTCTCGTTCGCGCCACAGCAGCCGGGCCACGCCCTGGGCGTCGATAATGAGGTAATTGTCCTGATTTTCCCGGCGGCCCTGCCCGGTGGGCGAACGCAGCGAGCGCACGGCGATTTCCAGGGGCCGACTGGCGAAGGACAGCATCGATTCAGGAGCATCAGCGATGTTCATGGCGGTATAGCGAATCGGCATTGGTGGATAAGACAGTTGCTGGGGGATGGGAAATTCAGTGGTGCACCAAAGGAGAGGCGAACCCACCGGCGTCACTCCGGCCTCTGGTAACGTCTCCTTCTGCTAGACTAGACCATAATGCGACTTTGCTGTGCGCTATCCAACCCATTTGCCAAACTGTCCCCCCTTCAAGGCTCATGGATCTCGAAACACGTTCTAAATTATCCACGGAATCTCCCCCTACCGGTTCATCGGCTGCAACAGGACCGGTGCGCGCTCGGGAACAGTCATCGGCCGCGGGCGATAAAAACCCGCCGGCGCCCATGTGGCCCCCGGCGCTGGAAGAGCCGGAATTCTCCCTGGCAGAGCCAGGTCTTGCCTCCGGCGCGTGCGGTCCTGAAGCCTTGAGTCCCGGACTGGTCATCGGCCCGCCCCAGCGTCGGGTGCGCCTGGTGAGCGATCTGGGCGGCCGTGGTCAGGTCTGGCTGGCGCGGATGATCCTGGCGGAAGCGGGTGAAAGTGCGCCAGAGGAGTTTCGGGCGATCAAGGTGTTTGCGCCCGCCACGGGCATTCGGGAAGCCGGGCGCGATGAGCGGGCGCTGCGAGCCGATCTGATCAACTGGCGAACCTATCTGACCAAGGTCAGGGCGCGAGTGGAGCTGGCCCTGAGGCTGGACCATCCCGCTATCGCGCGCGCCTACGGCTGGTGGCATGGCGCTGACGGCTGGCCCTTCGTCGAGATGGAGTATATCGATCACCAGCAGGGCCGCAGTCTGGCGCAACTGCTGCGCGACCAGGGCCGGAACGGGTTCCCGTTCGAGACGATGTTGCAATGGCTGCGGCCCGTCGCTGCCGCGCTGGATTACGGTCGCCGCGAGTATCGGCTGGCTCATCAACATCTTGACGCCGATCTGGTGTTCATCACCGGCCAGGGGAGCATCAGGCTGCTGGGTTTCGGTCTGGCCACTGAACCACGGGAGCCGCGCAGTGTACTGTTCAGCGCGGGCGGGATCGGCGGGGCGGCCAGCCTGGTCGAATCAGTAGCGGTTGAAACCACCTTTCGCCGCGATGTGTTCGCCCTGGCGTTGCTGGCGTATCAAATGCTGATGGGGCGGAGCGCCTATGAAGCCCAGGAAACGCAGCCCAATATGGTGCCGCGCCCGCCCGGACTGACGGATGAAGCCTGGCGGGTGTTGCGGCGGGGCCTGGCCTATCCGAGCGAACTGTGTCCAACCGACGCCGGCAAATTCCTCGGTGATCTGGAAGCCGCGCAACGCCCGGCCCTGAGCGACAGTGGAGGTCGCAGCTTCCAGTGGAAATGGGGGGGACTGTTGGCGGCGGGACTCGGTCTGGCGCTGATTGTCGGCGTCTACGGGGTGATCAAGCGTCCGCCGCCGGTGGTGGAGCCGGAGCGGCCCGCGCTGACCAGCGGCGAGGTGACTCCGCCCGCGCCCGGCTCTGTTTTCAATGGCAGCGGCTCGGCTCGGGATGCGGAGCGCGACACGGATCTGCGCGCCTTCGAATCCGCCAAGCGGGTGGATACGCTTCTGGCGTATCGGCTCTATCTGCAACGCTGCCCGCGCTGTGGTTACGAAAAAGAAGCGCGCGCCGCGATCTCCCGGCTGGAAACGGCGGATAAAATCAGCCAGCTCCGGACTGAGTTCGAAATGCTGGCGCAGGCGCTCGAACAGGGCGCGCGCGGCGACCGGGGCGATGAAGCTCTGGCCCGGCTGGACACGCTGGCCGCTCTCGCGCCCGATGATCCGCTGATCGCTGCGGGTCGCCACCGGGTGGGGCTGGGCTGGGCGGCGCTGGCGCAGGCCAGTCTGGACCGGGGCGATTTGAACGAAGCGCGAAAATGGCTGAAAAAGGCCGAATCGCTCCAGCCCAAGCAACTCGAACTGGCGCGGCTGACCCAAGCGCTGGAGCAGGCCGAAACCGAAGATCGCGCCCGGCGCCTGGATGCGGAAGCCTTTGCCGTCGCCCGCCGCGCCAACAATCGCCGCGCCTATTGGACCTATCTGGAGCGGTGCGCCCCGACCTGCGGCCATCGCGCCGAGGCCGAGGCCGCGCTGGCCCAGTTGGCGCCATCCCATCCGGTGTTGCGCGACCGCCTGAGCGACGGTTCACAAGGCCCGGAACTGGTGGCGTTGCCCGCCGGAGGGTTCCTGATGGGATCGCCCCCGTATGAAAAGGGACGCTACAACGACGAGACGTCCCGCCCCGTGCGGATCGACAAGCCCTTCGCCATCGGCAAGTACGAAGTGATGTTTCACGAATACGACCGGTTTGCGACAGCGACCGGGCGGACCCTGCCCAAGGATCAGAACTGGGGTCGGGGCCGGCGGCCGGTGATCAACGTCGCCTGGCGCGATGCGGTGGCCTATGCCGACTGGCTGTCGCAGCAAACCGGCGCCCGCTATCGGCTGCCCACCGAGGCGGAGTGGGAATACGCGGCGCGCGCCGGCATTACGGCCAGCCGCTACTGGGGCGATGATCCCGATCAGGGCTGCGCCTACGCCAACGCCGCCGATCTGGATGGCAAAAAGGTGTTTGTTGGCTGGACGGTGATGAAATGCCATGACGGTCAGGTTTATACGGCGCCTGTCGGCAGTTACCGCGACAACGATTTTGGCCTGCACGACATGCTGGGCAATGTGCTGGAATGGACCTGTTCACTGTATGACAAGGGGAATCCAACGCCGGTCCATCGCTGTCAGGAACCGGCTGAGGACCGGCAGTTTGTGGTGCGGGGCGGTTCCTGGAACGATGAACCGCGCAATGTTCGCCTGGCCGACCGCCATCGCAGCCGGCCCGAGTTCCAGGACTACTTTCTGGGTTTCCGTCTGGTTCGAGAGTTGCCCTGACCGGAGGGAGGACGCCGCACCGTGATTGCGTCCATGCTGGCCCGTGGCGGGCGGGGGATGGATCGCCTGAGCGAAGCCGCTGTGCGCCCGCTGACCGGTTTGCTGGAGGAACTGGAGTTTCTGGCGGTGGTGCTGATCAGCGCCGGCGCGCTGCCACGGGGCGAATGGCCGTTCCTGCTGCGCCATATCGGCCAGCAGGTGTATTTCACTGCGGCGCAGCGCGTCTATCTGTTCACGGTGATGGGCCTGGTCATCGGCGCGCTGATGGCGTTCCCGCTGATTGTGTTCCGCATTCAGGATCCCCATCTGCTGGGGCGGATCATGCACATCCTGATGTATCACCAACTCAATCCCATTCTGGCGACGCTGTTCGTGGCCGGGCTGTCGGGCGCGGCTATTACCGCCGAACTGGGCGAGTTGCGGGCCAACCAGGCGATGGATCACTTGATGGCGATGGGCGTGGATCCCTACCGCTTTTTCGTGCTGCCGCGCCTGCTGGGTCTGGCGCTGGCGCTGCCGATTCTGGTGTGCTGGCTCAATATCGGAGTTACGGTGGGCGCGGCGGCGGTGCTGGGTCTCTATCAGGATCTTCCTCTCGCCGTGTTTTTCCGGGTCTGTCTGGCCGATCTGAACCCGGAATCATTGGCTTTGACCGGAATCATGGTGGTCATACAGGCCATCCATGTGGCGTTGGTGCAGACAGCGGGCGCTTTCCGGGTCGGCGCTTATGTGGACATCCCACGAACCCTGCCCCGCGCCTTTGCCCAGTCGTTCATCGGTTGCCTGGTGATCACGCTGCTGTTTTCACTGGTGCGTTATGGCTGAGGCGGTGGTGCGGGTGTGCGACTGGGTGCTGGACCGGGAGCCGCCGCCGGAACCCTTCGCTTTCCAGGTGATGCCGGGCGAGCTGTGGATGTTGATGGGCGCGGTGGATTCGGGTCGACGTGAGTTGATTCACGGCATGGCCGGCCTGATCACGCCACGGGCGGGCCGACTGGAACTGTTCGGCTGCGATGTTGCGCGCCTGGGCTTGCGCGTCCGCGCCCGGTTGCACAGTCAAATCGGGGTGGTGCTGGAACAGCCCGGTCTGGTGCCGGCCTGGAGCGTGTTTGAAAATCTGGCCTTGCTGGTGCGCTACCATCGACTGGCGTCAAACCGTACCGTCGAGGATTACGTGGTGGATTTCATCGAATCCTGCCGCGTGCCACGGGCGATTCTGAGTCGGCTGGCCTGCGATCTGTCGCCACTGGAAAGCCGCTGGATCGGACTGCTCCGGGCGCTGATCCTGCGGCCGCGGCTGCTGCTGGTCAGCGCCTATCTGCCGCAGGAAACCCTGGCGGCGGGCTACGATGTCTGGGCCTTTTTCTCGGAGGTGGTGGAGCCGATGCGAATGGCGATTGTGGTGGACGCCGGGCCGCAGGCCCTGCCGATCAGCGCCGCAACCCGCCTGCTGGTCATGGACCAGGGGACGCTGCTGGCGTTCGGGTCGGCTGGAGAACTGGCGGAGCACCCAAATCCAGAGGTTCGGCGTCACGCGAGATTCGCTCATGCTTGAAACCGCCATCAACGCCCGCTACCACCATTACCAGCGCGCGGTGGGTCTGTTGCTGCTGGCGACCATGGGTGTGCTATTTACCCTGTTGTGGCTGGCCAACCGCCAGTTGGGCGTGTTCAGCCCTACCTACGCTCTGTACGGCTTTCTTGATAATGTCCGTGGCCTTCGTCAGGCCACTCCGGTCACCCTGGCGGGGCTGAAGATCGGCGAGGTGCGCGACCTGACGATCACCGACTATAACCAGATTCGGATCGAACTGATTCTCTACCGCCACTATCAGCCACGGGTACGGGCCGATTCGACCGCACAGGTCAAGACGGATCTGCTGGGCAACGCCACGGTCGAGATCAACATGGGCAGCCCGGCGCAGCCCCAACTGGCCGATGGCGCGATCCTGCCCTTCCAGCGCGCCGCTGATCTGGACGCCCTGGTGCGTCAGGCGCAGGAACAACTGGGACAGGTCGCCGCCGTGCTGGGCAATGTCAGGACGATCACCGACGAATTGAAAAGACCCGAGGGGCCGTTGTTGGGGACTTTAACCGCTTTTGCCCGGCTGACGCAGGAATTCCGAACCCAACTGTCCGGCCACCTGGAACGGATTGACGGTGTGCTGCGGGCGGCGGGCGAACTCAGTGGGCAACTGGGGCCGATGTTGCGGGAACTGACCACGGTCAGCCGGGCGATGAGCCAGACGGCCAGTGATCTGGCCGTGGTCGGCGCCCGGATTCGGGCGGGGCAGGGGGTGTTGGGCGGGCTGACTGACAGCGCCAGCCCGCTGTCGCGTCAAATTACGGCCAGTACCCAGAAATTGCAGGCGGTGATGACCGGTCTGGAGACGCTGGCCGGTCAGTTGCCCGGCTACGGTCAGCGGGTCGAACGCATTCTGCGTCAGACCGAGGCGATGACCGCCCAGTTGGCCCAGGCCAGCGCTCATGCGCCCGGTCTGATCGATAAAAGCCGAGGGGTGGCTGAAGATGTGGATGAGGTCGTAGGTTCGGTCAAGCGCAGCGCCGTACTGCGCGCCCTGAGTCCACCGGCGGCTCCGACCGGTCAGCCGCTGCTGGAAGCGCCCCGGGATTGGGGTGGAGCGCTGCCCTGAACCGTGGGGAGTGGGGTGGATTGAAGGCGCTCCTGGGCGGGATGCTGGTGGTGGGGTTGACTGCCGCTTGCAGTGGGCCGGCGCTGACGCCATTACAGGCTCAGTATCAGCGGGAGACGGAGCGGGCGCTGCGCTATCAGGCCCGGGGTGAATTGCCAGCGGCCCTGGCGGCCTGGCGGGAAAGCCTGCGCTGGGCGGAAATCGCCGACGATTCGCCGGCGATGCTGACGCAGGCCCTTAACGTCGGTACCGTCGCGCTGGCGCTGGGCGATGAAGCGCTGGCGGCGTCGAGCTTCCAGCAGGCGCAACGGCTGGCGGCGGCAGTGCTGGACCCGGCAGGCGCATTACGGGCGCGACTGGGGCTGGCTCAGATTGATTTGCGACAGGGCCGGTTTGCCGCCGCGCAGGCCGCGTTCCAGCAGGCGCTGGCCGAGGCGCGCGGCTACGATCCTGCTGCCGTGCTGGTGGCGCTCAACGGTCTCGCTCTGGCGCAACAGGGACTGGAGCAGACGGACGCCGCGCTGGCCGCGCTGGCCGAGGCCGAGCCGCTGGCCCGCGCCCACGGTGATCCGCGCCTGCTGGCGGCGACTCTGGCCAATCGGGCAGCCTTAGCGTTGCGAAGGGGCGAAATCGCGGCGGCCGGGCGGGATTTGGAGGAAGCAGTCGCGCTGGATCGCACCGCTGAGAACCTGCCCGGCTTGGCCCACGATCTGACCCTGCTGGCGCGGGTGCGGCAACGACAAGGCGATGTGCGGGCCGCGCAGGCGCTGGAGCAGCAGGCGCAAACCATCCTGCGCCATACCGGTCAATACCTTCAAACTCACCAGAGCGCCCGTGACCACGATTCCTCTGTGCGTAAATCCAGTGCGCCTTTACGCTCATTATGGTTAAAATCAGCCGAGTACAAGGGTTCATCTGAATGAACTGCCATCCGGTGCACCCGGTTTCTGGAACCATCGCGCGGCCTGGCCGAAATCGCCCGACCAAGGTTCGCCGATCCCACGATGGGATGTCATGAACAAGAAATCCAATACGCTGGCCGTTGGCTATCGTCTGCATCAGTACCGCATTGAGGCGGTGTTAGGCGCGGGCGGGTTTGGCATCACCTATAAAGCGGTGCATGAAGCCCTGCAAACCCGGGCGGCTATCAAGGAATACTTCCCGGTCGAATGGTCGTATCGGGATCGCGACGACGTCAACGTCCTGGCTAATACCCAGGGGGCGTTGCCGACGTCCGAAGTGGGTGAAGAACTCTGCTACGCCTGGGGCCTGGAGCGGTTTCTCAACGAGGCGCGGATTCTCGCCCAGGTCAATCATCCCGGCGTGGTGCGGGTGCGGGACTTTTTCGAGGCCAATGGCACCGCCTATATCGTGATGGATTACGAGGATGGCGAACCGCTCAGTCAAATGTTGCAGCGGGAAAAGACCCTGGACGAGGAGCAGGTACGCCGCCTGCTCAACGACGTGTTGCCCGCCCTGGAAGCCGTGCATGCGCAAGGCTATCTGCATCGCGACCTCAAGCCCGCCAATCTCTACCGCCGCGCCGATGGCCGCACCATTTTGATTGACTTCGGCGCGGCCCGCCAGGCGCTGGGCCGCCGCAGCAAGAGCGTCACCAGCGTATTCTCGCCTGGCTACTCGCCCATTGAGCAATATCTGGTGGATGGCAAGGGCTATGGCCCCTGGACCGACATCTATGCCGTGGGCGCGGTGCTCTATCACTGCGTCACCGGCGCGGCGCCCATCGAAGCGCCGGCGCGCGTGCTCGATGACCCGCTCCGGCCCGCTGAAGAAGTCGCAGCCGGGCGTTACAGTCAGGCGCTGTTGCGGTTGGTGGATCGATCCATGGCGGTGCGGCCCGAAAAACGCTTCCAGTCGGTCAGCCTGATGCGGGCTGCGCTGAACGCGCCGGTCGAAAACGCCGGGGATCGCACCGTTAAACTGGAGTTGCCGCCGCGCCCCGACCTGCATCGCAGCGGCGAGAGACCGCGCCTGGTGGTCGCCGAGCCGCACAAGGAACCCGCGCCCGCGCCCCCGCCGCCTAAACCGCAGCCGCTGAACCGGCGCTGGATAGCCGCGCTGGCCGGGGGGCTGGCGGTGCTGGCCGTAGGCGTCGGCGCATGGATCTTCACCCGAACGCCGCCGTCCCCAGCCATCACTACGGTGACGCCAGTGACGCCGGTCACGCCGGTCACGCCGGTCACGCCGGTCACGCCAGTGACGCCGGCTAAACCGGAAGGACCGCCCGTTAATCCCCAGCCAGGTCAGCGCTACACGGAGCCAACGACCGGCATGGAACTGGTTTGGGTTCCACCGGGCTGCTTCATGATGGGTAGCCCGGAAACGGAAAAGGATCGCAGCGGCAACGAAGCGCCACATCAGGTGTGTCTGAAGGGCTTCTGGATGAGCCGAACCGAAGTGACCAACGCCCAGTACCGCCTGTTCAACGCCAGCCATGATAGCGGCGTTTACGAGTCTTACGCGCTGAACGCTCCCGACCAGCCGGTGGTGCGCATCAGTTGGCAGGAAGCAAATGCCTACGCCGACTGGCTGTCAGGCAAGAGCGGCTCGCGCTTTCGCCTGCCGACTGAAGCGGAGTGGGAATACGCGGCGCGCGCGGGCAAGACCACATCACGGACCTGGGGCGATGAGTCCAGTCAGGCTTGCCGCTACGCCAATATCTATGATGAGACTGCGCGCAAGACCAAACCGTTGAACTGGGCCAACTATCCCTGTGAGGACAACCAGGTTGCAGTGGCGCCGGTTGGCAAGTACCTGGCCAATGCCTTTGGACTGTTCGATATGCTCGGCAATGTCGCTGAATGGACCTGTTCCGAATACGACAATGCCTATAAGGGCGGCGAGACGCAGTGTGCCGACCCCGGCGCGGCGGCGGGCGCCCGCCGGGTGCTGCGCGGGGGTTCGTGGTCTGATTATCCGGGTCTGGTGCGGTTCGCCTACCGGTTTCCGGCCGCGCCGGAGTACCGAAAATTTGATCTGGGATTCCGGCTGGTGCTAGCGCCATCCAGCGGAACATGACGTTGAACGGAGACCACGGGATGGACAAATCCTTGCTGAAGGCTTTGGGAGTCATGCTGGTCGGGTGGGTGCTGGCATTCGGACTGGCGACCGGACCGGTTCAGGCCGCGGGCAACGTGCCCGAGGCGAAGATGACGGCGACGGTGGTTGAGTTCCAGGTGCGCGGCGGTCTGGATGAGCAGGCGGGCGCGATCATCGCTGATCTGATGATGTCGGCGATTGCCAGCACCAACCGCTTTGTGTTGCGGGATCGTTTGCCGCTGTCGGCGGCGGCCAAGATCGCCAAGGCCAGCGAACTGGGCGAAACCGGTCTGCTTGATCCCAAGACCGCCGCTGAGCTGGGCCGGCTGTATGGGCTGGACGCAGTGGTGACCGGCGGGGTTTACAAACTGGGCGACATCATTACCGTCACCGCCCGGCTGATTGATACCCGCAATGCGTCGCTGCTGCGCAGCGGTCAGATTCAGGGTCAGAACATCGATGCCATCCAGATCAAGGTCAATGAACTGGCGGCGATGATCACCGCGCCGCCGGACGTACCGAAGCTGTACGCGCTGACGGTCAAGACGGAACCGGCGGATGCCAGCGTCCGGCTGATCAACAGCCCCAAGCCGTATCAGTCCGGCATTCAACTGCTACCCGGTGAGTATGAAATCGAGGCGGCGCGGTCTGGCTATGTGACGCGCAAGGAAAAGCTGCGAATCGCCGACCGGGATGTTACGGCGACCATCACCCTGGAAAAAGCCAAATATGCGCTAACGGTGCGTCCGGAGCCGGCTGACGCCCAGGTGCGGCTGCTCAACAGTCCGACCGCCTATCAGCCGGGCGTGGCCCTGCCGCCGGGCGATTACCAGGTCCAGGTCACCCGCGAGGGCTATACGGCCCACACCTTCCCGGTGCGCATTGTGGAGGGCGACGTGAGCGTCCCGGTGACGCTCGACAAGATCGTGCCGCCGCCGCCCGCCCAGTATCGCCTGACCCTACAGGTCAATCCGCCCCAGGCCGGTGTGCGGTTGCTGAACTGGGGCGCGCCCTATCAGCCCGGCATGCGATTGCCGCCCGGCGATTACCAAGTCGAGGTGGCGCTGGAGGGTTATGTGTCCAGTCAGTTGCCGGTGCGGATTGTCAACAGCGATGTGATCATCCCCATCAACTTGGTCAAGGCGGCCTCGCCCCCACCCACGACCTATCGGTTGACGGTGCAGGCCGATCCCGCGACCGCTCAGGTGCGGTTGGTCGATTCCAGCGTCGCCTATCAACCGGGCGTGGCGCTGCCGCCCGGCGGCTACACGGTGGAGGTGACCCAGGACGGCTATGAATCGGCTTGGGTAACGGTGCAAGTCACCGACAGCAATATTACGGTGCCGGTGAAACTGACCCGCAAGGCCGCAGAACCGCCCAAGGTTGTGGAATCTCCCAAGGTCGTCGAACCCCCCAAAGCGGTTGAACCTCCCAAGCCAACGGCGTACCGACTGACGGTGCGCCCCGATCCCGCCAGCGCCAAGGTGCGACTGCTGGGTACGAAAAAAACTTACAAACCAGGAGTTTCCCTGGCGCCGGGCGACTATACGGTTGAAGTCGCCCAGACCGGCTACCAGACCAAACGGATTCCGGTGCATATCGCCGACAGCGATGTGGCGGTTCCGGTCACGCTGGTTAAGGAAGCCGAGCCGCAACGGTATCGACTGACGGTGCGCACCGACCCCGCCAGCGCCCGGGTGCGGTTGCTGGGTACGAAGACCGCTTACAAACCGGGAGTCTCCCTGGCGCCGGGAACGTATACCGTCGAGGTCTCCCAAGCCGGTTATGAATCGCAGCGGGCTACGGCGCGGATTGTGGATAGCGATGTCACGACGGTCGTGACGCTGGTCAAGCCGCCGGAACCGACGCAATATCGCCTGACCGTGCAGACCGATCCGCCGGGCGCGCTGGTGCGTTTGCGGGGAACCCGAACGGTTTACCGTCCCGGCGTGCTGTTGTCGCCGGGAAGCTACACGGTGGAGGTCTCCCAGACCGGCTACGAAACCAAACAGGTCGCAGTGCGGATCAGCGATGGCGATGTGACGACCCCGGTGACGCTGATCCGGCGGGTGGAACCGACTCAGTACCGGCTGACCGTGCGCGCCAGCCCGGAAACCGCCCGGGTGCGGCTGGTCAACTCATCGTTCACTTACCGGCCGGGCGTGGCGCTGCCGCCTGGGGATTATCGTGTGGAGGTCACCGCCCGTGGCTACGAAACGCAGCGGGCGTCAGTACGGATCAGCGACGGCGATGTGACCCTGCCGGTGGAACTGGAGAAAAGCACAGTGGCAACCACGGCCACGGCAACCCCTGGGGCTTCGTCACCCACCCGCGCCGGGGAATGGCGGATCAGCGCGGTGCATCCCGACGGTTCGCTGGATGGGCCGGATCGATCTGAGTTCATGCGGGTCTTTGGCGGCTATGTCGGGCGGACAGTCACCCGCGATACCCTGCTGGATGGCGCGCTGCGGTTCTATCAGTCCACCGGGATCACGGTGGGCTTCGTGGTGCGGACCAGCGCCTCGGGTACCGCCGAACTCTCCGCCCGGGCTGCCCGACGGGTACGGCGCACCTATGAAAGCAATGTTCCTATCGTGACCCGCAGCCAACTGGAAAACTCGGGGTTCTCGGTCTCTGTGCAGTGAGGCTGTGGCGGTCAGGAACCCGGTTTACCGCCGGGTCCCTGATCGCCCAGGAAGAACGGCCCGGTCGGTCACTCGCCCTTGGGATAGCCGGGGTGATCGATCATCGCGGTGTGGTCGCCGCGCACGATGGGCAGATAGCGCGGTCTCCAGGAACGTGACCGCAGGTAGGTGTCGAGATCGCGCCCCGCCAGATCGGTCTTGCCGGCCACGCCTTCCTTGAGCGCCTGTTGGATCACCCGCGCTCCAACCCGGATGCTGACCTCACTCAGTTCGCGCACCGGCGGATAAATGCGTCCGGACTTCAGATGGGCGGCAGCAGTGTAGTCCGCCAGGGCGTAGGCTGCTTCCAGAACCATGCCGTCAGTGACCTCGCAGCATTCCGCCAGAATCGCGCCAAACCCCAGACCGGGGAAGATGAAGGCATTATTGCCTTGGCCGACGTGATAAACATGGCCGCCCAGCGTGAGATCCGGGAACGGGCTGCCGGTGGCGACGATCGCCCGGCCCTCGCTCCAGTCCAGAATGTCCTGCGGCAGAGCCTCGCAAGCTGAGGTGGGATTGGACAGCGGAAAAATGGCCGGACGAGTGCAGTTGCGGGCCATGGCCGCCACGACCGGATGGTTGAACGCGCCAGCCTGGCCGCTCAAGCCCAGCAGCGCGGTGGCCTGAGTGTATTCGATGGTTTCCAGCAGGGTGGGAATTTCGTTGGCGATTTGCCAGCCGGCGACTTTTTCGCGCGGTTGCAGATAGTCCTGCTTGTAGGCTTCGACGCTGCGGTCCTGCACCAGCAACCCTCGGGAATCGAGCACGCAGACCCGGTCGCGGGCTTCCTCCCGGCTCAGTCCTTCGCGCATCAGCCCCTGAGTAATGGCCCAGGCCACGCCAATGCCGCCGGCGCCGGCGCCCAGGATGACGATGCGCTGGTCGCGCAGGGATTCACCCTTGAGCCGGCTGGCGGACAGCAAACCGGCCAGCGCCACCGCGCCGGTGCCCTGGATGTCATCATTGAAAGACGGCAATTGCTTGCGGTAGCGCTCCAGCACGGTAAAGGCCACGTCTTTGGCCAGGTCTTCCCACTGAATGATGGCGCGCGGCCAGCGGTCGTGAATGGCCTTGACGAACTTGTCCAGAAAACTCAGATACTGCTCGCCGCGCAGCCGCCGCTGCCGCACTCCCAGATAGAACTCGTCGTTCAGCAGTTCCAGCCGGTCGGTGCCGACATCCAGCTTGACCGGCATGGTATGGAACGGGTTGACGCCGCCGCCGATGGTGTAGAGCGCCAGCTTACCGATAGCGATAGCCAAGCCGCCGTAACCCTGGTCGCCGATGCCAAGAATGGCTGAGGAATCAGTGGCGACGATCATCCGCACATCGTTCCAGGGGAAGTTGCGGACCACCCGGGCAGCGCGGTCGATATTGAGCGGCGAGAACGACAGCCCGCGCGGGTTCTGGTACAGATGGCTGAACTGCTGCACCGCCTGACCGACGGTCGGGGTGTAGATGATTGGCATCATCTCTTCAAGATGATGCTCCAGCAGAGCATAGAACAGCGTTTCAGCCCGTTCCTGCAACGCCCGCAGATACTGGTATTTGGCGATGGGGTCGGGTTCGCGCAAAAAGCCGCGATAAACCCGCTCGACCTGCTGTTCCAGGGTATTGACCTGTGGGGGCAACAGCCCATCCAGCCCCAGCGCGACCCGCTCGTCCTCGGTGAACGCGGTGCCCTTGTTGCTGAGGACCAGCCGCAGCAGGGCGATGCCCTCCAGATAGACCTCCATGTAATCGCGACCTTCGGCGTCCTTTTTGATATCGAAATACGGGCTGATCGGTTCTCGTTTCATCGGTAAGCTTTGCGTGTGGGATGCGGAGTTAAGAATGAAGAGGGTTATACCGTTTACCGATAGATTTTATCTTTGTTCAGGCCAAAAACCACCCCGTTCGTCATACCCGCGAAAGCGGGTATCCCGTTGTTCAGCGGCTGCCTGGATTCCCGCCTTCGCGGGAATGACGAAAACCTATTGAGAATGGGTATTAGCCGCCGGTCTGGCGGGTGTGCAGGGTATAGCGATTATTTATGACAGTTATCGATAGCGGGGTCAAACAGCAAGAAGCTTGATCCTTTGGCTACCCGGTCGGCATGAAGTCTCGCGCAAGCTCTATAACCGGCAGAACAGGGCCAATTTGGCCCGATCAGGTTCATACTATGTTAGATGTGAATTAACCGGGTCACTTCGGATAAATTTTTATGTTCATCTTGAACCATATTTTTAAAAAATTGTAATATAATGAGACAAAAATGGATGTTGATCCTCATCGGCAGAAACTTTAATTGTCTGTGAACTGATGAAGTGAACAGTTACTAACTAAATGAAAATTAACGTCAATTTTTTCAATAGAACGAAAAGCAGGCGGGCTTTGGCAGAGTCCGGAAACAGTTTGGAGCGCTTGGAGACGTAAAAGGCATGTTTTTTGCTTTTAACCAGTATCTGTTGCCTTAGAGTACACCTCAATGAACCACACACTGCATCGTAAGCAAATCATCATTATGATCAGCGCGGTCATTTTGGCCATCGTATCCTATCTACTTCTGCCACCGTACCCAACGGAGTCTTCAGTAGCAAAGCCGGATTCATCCGGAACGCGCGAATCTGCGCCGCTGTTGCCTCCCGTGAATTACGTCTTCAAGCATTAACTAACGCGCGCGCTGCCAGGCGCTCGTTACGACGACTGGCCCTCGGCCTCCACCGGGGGCCTTTCCCTGTTTTTCCCCCGATTTCCCCCCGCCTTTCCCTCTCTATCCTGACGTATACTGTCCGCATCGGCTGGACGGTGGTTTCTGTATGACGTTTCCGTGCAAGCCCGCCGCCGCCCGCTCTGTCAGAATCGAAGCCGCACCGCACGCACAGGAAGGAGGAACAAGATGAGTTACCAGAACATCCGGGTCGAAACCCGTGGCCCGGTGGCCCTGATTACCCTGGACCGCCCCAAGGCTTTCAACGCCTTGTCAAATGACCTGATGGACGAATTGAGTCAGGCGCTGGATGCCGTCGAAGCGGACGAAGCGGTTCGCGCCATTGTCCTCACAGGCGGCGAAAAAGTGTTCGCGGCGGGCGCTGACATCAAAGGGATGAAGGATTATTCCTACATGGACGCCTACAAGGGCAACTTCATCACCCGCAACTGGGAGCGGGCCAGCCGCTGTCGCAAACCCATCATCGCGGCGGTGGCCGGTTACGCGCTGGGCGGCGGCTGCGAGCTGGCGATGATGTGCGACTTCATCCTCGCTGCGGATACCGCCAAGTTCGGCCAGCCGGAAATCAAGCTCGGTATTTTGCCCGGCGCCGGCGGCACGCAACGGCTGACCCGGCTGGTCGGCAAGTCCAAAGCCATGGAGCTATGCCTGACCGGGCGGATGATGGATGTCGCCGAAGCCGAGCGCGCCGGTTTGGTCAGCCGGGTTGTGCCGGTGGCGGAACTGATCGGCGAAGCGCTCAAGGTGGCCGAGACCATCGCCAGCTATTCGTTGCCGGCGGTGATGATGACCAAGGAATGCGTCAACCGCTCCTATGAAACCACCCTGGCCGAGGGTCTGCTGTTCGAACGGCGCACCTTCCACGCGGTGTTCGCGACCGAGGACCAGAAGGAAGGTATGGAGGCGTTCGCCGGTAAACGCGCGGCGGAATTCAAGCATCGCTGAAAATCCATTATAGTTATGTTGTTAATGCCGGTATGTTTCAGAATGCCGGAATGGCGTAGTCAACAGCAACGAGAAAGGCATAAAACGATGGAAATCAAGAAAGTGGGTGTCATGGGCTGTGGCGCGATGGGGTTGGGCGTGGCGCAGGTGTGCGCGCAGGCCGGCATTCCGACAGTGGCCGTCAAGGCAACCCCCGGTTCGACCGACAAGATTCGCACGGGACTGGACAAGTCGCTGGGCAAGATGGTCGAGCGCGGCAAGATGACTGCCGAAAAGAAGGATGCCACGCTGGGCCTGCTGCATTTCACCACCAGCGAAGCGGAAGTCGCCGATTGCGATCTGATCATCGAGTCCATCATCGAGGATCTGGAGACCAAAAAGGCGCTGTTCCAGCGGCTGGAAGGCATCGTATCGCCGCAGACGCTGCTGACCACCAACACTTCGACCCTGTCGGTCACGGCGATGATGGCGGTGTGCAAGCAGCGCGACCGGGTCGCCGGCCTGCATTTCTTCAATCCGGCTCCAGTGATGAAGCTGGTCGAGATCATCCACGCCTTCGAGACCTCGGATGACGCGATCAGCACCCTGGATGCGTTCTGCAAGAAGCTGGGCAAGGACCCGGTCATCGTTCAGGACACGACCGGCTTTATCGTCAATCGGCTGTTGACGCCGTACATGCTCAGCGCGGTTCGCCTGCTGGAAATGGGCACCGGCACGATTGCCGATATCGACCATGCCATGAAATCCGGCGCCGGGCATCCGATGGGGCCGTTTGAACTGGCCGACTACATCGGGCTGGACGTGGTGGAAGCGATGACGATGAATATCTACCAGGATATGCACCAGCCGCATGTGTCGCCGCCGCATACCCTGACTCGCCTGGTGCAACTGGGCTATCTGGGCCGCAAGACCGGCAAGGGCTTCTACGACTACTCGGTCAAGCCGCCGGTCGCCAATCCGCAACTGCGGCACCCGGTGGCCTGATCGCGGTAACTGCCCCTCTCCCACGCGGAGGGGGGCTGATCGCCCTTCCCAAAGCAGTTCCTCGTACTTATTGATCCGCAAGCGGGCCGCGAACCTTGATTGAACGCTGGATTCTTGCCAGCGGCAACGCTATCTTGACCACCTTTGCGCCTGGCCGATGATCGCTTGAGATCGGGGCCTGGCGATTTTTCCGGCAGCTCACTCGGGGGAAGGTCTGGATGGTGCAGTTCGATGAAGTGAAGCGGTTACTCGGCGATATTTTGCAGTTGAGCGACCGGTGGGAGGCGCTCGGTCCAGAGACGCCGCTGCTGGGAAGCATCCCAGAGTTCGATTCGATGGCCGTGGTCACGCTGATCCATGCGCTGGAGCAGCAATTCGAAATTCAGATCGCCGATGACGAAATCAGCGCCGAGACCTTCGAGACCGTGGGGCGGGTCTATGAATGGGTCCGCGACAAGGCGATGGCCGCCACCTGAGCGCGGGCGTTACCAGCATTCCGCCAGAAACGCGGGGATACGCCGCTCCAGCCAGTAATCGGCCCGCCACGGCCAGCGTCCGGCCACAAAACCGACATGGCCGCCGTGGGGGCTGAGTTCCAGGCGAACACTGGCGGACAATTCATCTGCGTCCGGGACAGCCTCTGGCCGCATGAAGGGATCATCCTGGGCATGCACGATCAGGGTCGGAATGCGGATCTGCTGCAAACAGGGACGGCAACTGGCGCGGGTGTAGTAGTCGTGGACGCTGGCATAGCCGTGCAGAGGCGCGGTGATGCGGTCGTCGAAACCGTAGAAATCCCGGATCGTCGCCAGTTCGGCCAGCGCCACCGGGCCATCCGACCGATCGCGGAACTTGGCCCGGTAGCCCTGCTTGAGCGCTCGCAGCAGATGGGCCTGGTACAACCGCGAGAAGCCCTGACTCAAGCGCCGCGCGGTGCTGTCAAGCACGAACGGCGCTGAAACCGCCACGGCGGCGCGCAGAGGCGGGTTGGCGGTCTCCCCCAGCCATTTCAGCAGGGCATTGCCGCCCAGTGAATAGCCGACCGCCGCCAGTGGCGCATCCGGTTCGCGCCGCTGCAAGCCATCCAGCACATAGGCCATGTCGCCGGCGTCGCTCGCGCAATAGCCGCGCGCCAACCGGTTGGGTTGTCCACCGCAGCCACGAAAGTGCAGCACCACGCCCCGCCAGCCTTGGCGAACAACAGCCGCCAGCAGACCACGGGCGTAGTGGGACGCGCTGGAGCCTTCCAGACCATGCAGGATCAGCACGATGGGGCCGCCCTCGCCCGGGGTCCAGTCCAGATCCAGAAAATCGCCATCGGGCAATTCCACGCGCTCGCGGCGCAACGCCAAGCGTGGCCGCCGCCGGCATAGCGCCGGCCACAGGGTCTGGGCATGCGAGCCGGGCAGCCACCAGGCCGGATGAAAGGCCGGAGCGTGGGTCATGCGGGTGCAGGGCTAGATGCGCATGGACAGCGACTGGAACACATCTCCAGTCATATTTTGCAACAGAGCCAAGGCGTCCCAGTCATCCCAGGATTCCTGAATGCGACCGTTTTCAATGCGATGAAAACTCATGCCGGTCACGGAGAGCATCTGGCCGCTGGGCGCGATACCCATAAATTCGCCCTGATGCGTGCCCCGGGCGATCCAGCGCGTAGCGACCTTGCTGCCCTCTGCGACCTGGTCCAGGATTTCAAAGCGGATGTCAGGAGAAGAAAAGTGATAGAGCATCACCACCTGCTTAAACGCTTCAGCGCCGCGCACCGCATCGGGCAGGGTGGCAATATGGCCGACGTAATCCGGCGCAAGGATCTCGCCCACGGCTTCCAGGTTGCATTGGCTCCAGATGACTTCGAAATTGCGCCGGACCAGGGCTTTGTTGGTTTCCAGCGTGCTGCTGTCGGACATCGGCGATTCTCCTTTAGCGTGGGAATTCCGCGGGGCGCGGTGATCGAAATAGCGTCTAGTGTAGTCGTTTCCCCAGCGACCCGTCACGGGCCAGGCGTGGGATAACTGCTATAATTCCGCCTTGTCCCGTTCCGCCCCAACTCATCAACCAGGCCGAGAGAGATCGGATCATGCCCCACCCAAGCCCGTCTTATTTTCAGGATGTTGAACGCTGTGTGCAAGAGATCATCGCCAGAGTCGGCAAGCAGATTGTGCTCGGCATCCCGCTGGGGATCGGCAAGCCCAATCCGCTGGTGAACGCTCTCTACCGGCGGGCCAAGGCAGATCCGGATCTACGGCTCAAGATCGTTACTGCGATCACCGTCGAGGTGCCCAAGGGATCGAGTGATCTGGAAAAACGGTTTCTGGAGCCGTTTGTTGAGCGGGTGTTTGGCAACTACCCTGATCTGGAATACGCCGTGGACTTGCGCCTCGGCCAGTTGCCGGCCAATGTTGAGGTCGCGGAGTTCTTCTTCAAACCGGGCGGCTATCTGAATGTGCCGATGCAGCAGCAGAACTACATCAGCACCAACTACACCCACGCTCCCCGGGATTTGATGGACAACGGCATCAATGTGCTGTCGCAACTGGTGGCTCAGCGGGAGATCGAGGGCGCGTCATGGTTCAGCTTGGGCAGCAACCCCGACGTGACCCTGGATTTGCTGCCGATGATTGACGCGGCCCGTCGCCAAGGTCGGCCGATGGTCACCATCGCCGAGGTCAACCGCGAAATGCCGTTCATGTACAACGATGCCATGGTTCGCCCGGAGGCGTTCGATCTGGTGCTCGACCATCCCCGCTACGACTTCCGGCTGTTCGGCGCGCCCAACATGCCGGTGGATAACGCCGACTATATGCTGGGTCTGCAAGCCAGCGCGTTGATCCGCGACGGCGGTACCCTGCAAATCGGCATCGGCTGTTTGGGCGACGCCATCGTCTATTTTTGCCAATTGCGCCATCAGCGAAATGCCCTTTACCAGCAGATGCTGTCTGATCTGCGGATTCTGGAGCCGTATCATGACCTGATCGGGCGCATTGGCGGCGTCGAACCGTTTGAACAGGGGCTGTACGGCTCCAGCGAGATGTTCGTCAATGGCTTCCTGCATCTGTATCAGGACGACATCCTCAAGCGCCGGGTGTATGACAGCATCCCACTGCAACGACTGCTCAATGAGGGCGCAATCACTGAGACGGTAGACGAGGGAACGTTGCGGGTCTTGCGGGAACGGGGCGCCATCCCGGTCCAGTTGACGGAAGTGGATGTCGATTTTCTACGCCGGTTCGGGATTTTCACCGATCAGGTCCGTTATGCCGAAGGCGAATTGTGGATTGGCGACGCGGCGCCGGTTCCCGCTGATCTGGATCAGCCGGAGACCTGGGCGGCGCTGGTGGCCGGCGGATTGGGCAACCGTCTCCAGGGCGGCATTGTCATGCACGGTGGGTTTTTCATGGGGCCGCAGAGCTTTTACGCGGCGCTGCGCGAGATGCCGGAAGCCGATGGCCGGCAAATCTGCATGACCACGGTCAAGCGCACCAACCAGTTATACGGCAATGAAGAACTGGCAACCTTGCAGCGGCGGGACGCCCGGTTCATCAACACCACCATCATGGTGACGCTGCTGGGCGCGGCGGTGTCCGATGGTCTGGAGAACGGCCAGGTCATCAGCGGGGTGGGGGGACAGTATAACTTTGTCGCCATGGCCCATGAACTGCCCGACGCCCGTTCCATCCTGATGCTGCGCAGCACTCGCGAAAGTGGCCTCACCGCCAGCTCGAACATCGTTTGGAACTACGGCCATATCACAATTCCGCGTCACCTGCGTGACATTGTAGTCACCGAATACGGTATCGCCGATTTGCGGGGGCGATCTGATAAAGAGGTGATTATCGCCCTGGTGAATATCGCGGATTCGCGCTTTCAGCCGGAACTGCTGGAGAAGGCCAAGCGGGCTGGCAAGATTCCCCAGGATTACGAGATCCCGCAGCCGTACCGGCATAACACCCCAGGGCGGATTCAGGCGCGGCTCTCCAAGTTCAAGAAATTGGGGCTGTGTCCCGAGTTTCCGCTGGGCACCGATTTTACCGAAGAGGAAATTATCCTGGGGCGGGTGCTCAAGGGGCTTAAGGCGCGGCTGGCGACCAAGAGCGATCTGATGAAGACTCTCGTCAAGGCCATGACCCTCGGTTCGCCGCCCGAAACCGCCAAGCGCTATCTGGCGCGGCTCCAGCTCGATCAGCCGACCGGTCAGCGGGAGAAGATGATTCAGAAACTCATCGTCTCTGAATTGATGGCCGGAGGTTATGTTTAGATTGGGCTGAAACGATTCGAGGCGCGAGAACGGGGCCGCGCCTCGGGGGGTTATCGGTCAAGCCCGCCAGTTCATTCCGGCTGAGCCAGTTCCGCTTCGTCAACCGGCGCTGATTGACCCGTCGTCCGAGCGCTGAGGGCGGGCGCCACCGGAGCAGCTTCGATCAGGGCGCCGGCTTCCTCCGCCGCCATCACGGGTTCGGGTAGCGGCTCCGGGCGCAGCACCAGCCCACCCAGTGGCGGCACCGTGATCGTGATCGAGTAGGGTAGCTCCATCCAGGGCCGTTCCTCGGCGATGAGATCAATCCCGCCATTGCCAACCCCGCTACCGCCATAGAAGTGCGAGTCGGAATTGAGGATCTCGGTATAGCGGCCTGGGCGCGGCACCCCAATCCGGTAGTCGTGACGCGGCACCGGGGTGAAGTTAACCAGCACCACCAGGAAATCGTCGTCCTTCTTGCGCAAATAGCTGAGGATGGATTGCTCGGCGTCATGGCAATCGATCCAAGAGAAGCCCTGCCACTCGAACTCATAATGATGCAGTTCCGGGCAACTGCGATAGAGCTGGTTCAGATCCTTGACCAGTTGCTGCATACCCTGATGGAAGCCGTACTGCAAAACATACCAGTCGAGGGTAGTGGCGCTGTTCCACTCCGTGCCCTGGCCGAACTCGGTGCCCATGAACAGCAGTTTCTTGCCGGGATGGGTGAACATGTAGAGATAGAGCAGGCGCAGATTGGCGAAGCGCTGCCACTCATCACCCGGCATCTTGTTGATCATCGAGCCTTTGCCATGCACGACCTCGTCGTGCGAGAACGGCAGCATGAAATTCTCGGTGAAGCAGTACAACATACTGAAGGTCAGCAGGTCATGGTGATATTTTCGGTGGATCGGCTGCTGCGCCATATAGCGCAGGGTGTCGTTCATCCAGCCCATGTTCCACTTCATGCTGAAGCCCAGCCCGCCCACATAGGTCGGGCGGGTGACCTGCGGCCAGGAGGTGGATTCTTCCGCGATCACCATCGCACCGGGGTGTTCGCTATGAACGACGGTGTTCAGCTCGCGCATGAAATCGATGGCTTCCAAGTTCTCGCGCCCGCCGTACTTGTTGGGAATCCACTCGCCTTCCTTGCGCGAATAGTCCAAGTACAGCATCGAAGCGACCGCATCCACCCGCAGCCCGTCGAGATGGAATTCCTCAATCCAGTACAAGGCGCTGGACAGCAGGAAGTTTTTCACTTCGTAGCGGCCGAAGTTGAAGATCAGCGTGCCCCAGTCGAGATGTTCGCCCTTGCGGGGATCGGTGTGCTCGTACAGCGCCTCGCCGTCGAAACGGGCCAGGCCGGCGGCGTCCTTGGGGAAGTGCGCGGGCACCCAGTCGAGAATCACGCCCACGCCGTGCTGGTGACAGTAGTCGATGAAATAGCGGAAGTCGTCGGGTGTGCCGAACCGGCTGGTCGGCGCGTAATAGCCGGTGGTTTGATAGCCCCAGGAGGCGTCATAGGGGTGTTCGGTGATCGGCAGCAGTTCAATATGGCTGAAGCCCATATCCTTGACATAATCCACCAGTTGGCTGGCCGCATCCCGGTAATTGAGAAACTCGCCTTCGGGACCGCGCCGCCAGGATCCCAAGTGAACTTCATAGATGGACATCGGCTGGTGCAGCCAGTCGGCGTTCTTGCGCTGATGCAGCCACTCGGCGTCGCGCCAGGCGTAAGTATCTTTTTTGGTGACGATGGTGGCGGTGCTGGGGCGCATTTCAAACTGCTGGCCGTAGGGATCGGACTTGAGCAGAATCGCGCCGCTGTGGCGATTGCGGATTTCGAACTTGTACAGGTCGCCGGGGCACAAATTGGGAATAAAGAGTTCCCAGACCCCGCTGCCGCCGCGCACCCGCATCGGATGCACCCGTCCATCCCAGCGGTTGAAGCTGCCGACCACACTGACCCGTTCGGCGCTGGGCGCCCAGACCGCGAACAGCACCCCGGCGACGCCATCCGCCTCGTGCGGGTGCGCGCCCAGGAAGCGGTAGGCATGCCAGTGTTTGCCTTCGCCGAACAGATACAGGTCAAAATCGCCGACCTGTGGCGGGAAGCAGTAGGGATCGTAGGAGATATGCTCGTGGTGGTCGGAGTCGCGCCAGATCAACCGGTAGCGTTCCGGCACCTGTTCAGGCTTGCCCTGCCACTCGAACAGGTCGGTGTTGGGGATGCGCTGCAAGGGCAGGTTGCCCTCGGCGATGTAGACCTCCTGAGCGTGGGGCATGTGGGTGCGCACCACGACCTTCTTATCCTGGGGATGGCGGCCCAGCACGGCAAAGGGATCATGGTGGCGGGCTTCGATGATGCGTTGCAGTTCGGGGTGAAGTTTCGGGCTCGTCACGTTTTTCATCCTGTTATGTTGACGGTTGAGGCCATCCGACGGCGGGTGGCGCTGCGGACCGCGAACGGCTTGATTAGTGATTCGGTTTGTGGGTTACAAGCCTTGTTCTGTTGGATTAGCCATTGCGGCCCGGAATTGGGCATGGAGTGTTTCGATTGCTTAGTATAGCGCCGAATCGCTAAAGGATGGATTTTGGTGAGGGTATGGCGCGGGATCGACGGGGACTGTTGTTCCATCGGCGCGCCGGGGTTTCAAAGTGACGGTTCGAGGTTGCGAAAGACGATTCGCGCCGCCGTAGTTTGATAAGATTAACGGTGTACCATCCAACCTTATCGAAAACAATTCATCCAAAGGGCGATCCATGAATTCTCGTCAATTGCTTGCATCCGCGTTGGTTTTGGGGTTCGGCGCACTGGCGGGTTGCGGCGACGCTCCCGACAAGCCGGTGAGCTTCCAGAAGGACGTGTTTCCGATCCTGAAGGCAAAGTGCCTGGAGTGCCATATCCCGCCGGATAAAGAGGGCTATCAGAAAAGCGGTCTGGCGCTGGGCACCTATGAGGCACTGATGAAGGGAACCAAAAACGGCCCAGTCATCATCGCCGGACAAAGCCTCAACAGCAGTCTGAACCGGCTGATCGAAGGCCGCCCCGGCGTCGATCCCTCTATCCAGATGCCGCACGGCAAGGTGAAACTGCCGGAAGCGGATCTGGTCACGATTCGCAAGTGGGTGGATCAGGGCGCCAAAAACAACTAGACCGCGCCTTTTTCCTGACACCGGTCCTCCCCGCGCCCTGGCGAAGGGGAGGATACCTAACCCGCGAACTGCGCTCCTGCTCCTGCCCAATCCATTCGTCCGCTCCACATCCCTTGCGTGATCCGTCCGCCGCCGGTGAGCGCCTGGCGTTGCGGACAGGCTCCCATTCCAAATCGCCTTCGGGGATATATCCGCATGGTCGCTTCCCGACAGACCGCGCTGACGGGCGCAGATTTCGATACCTGGCTGAATACCGTGCATGTTCCGTGGTCGGCCGCGCAGATCGAAAGCGTGCGGCGGGCCTATGCGCTGGGCGGCGAGCCGGAACTGGCGGTGGCCGATCTGCTGACGGATCTGCGCATGGATCACGAGGTGGTGACCGCTGCTCTGCTGCATGAACCGGTCGCCACCGGTCAGCTCAAGCGGACGGTGGTGCGCGATCGGTTCGGCCCCAGCGTAGCGCAACTGGTGGAGGGCATCGCCAAGCTGGACGCGATTGGCGAACTGCACCAGAGCGGCCAGCACGCCGGCCGCCAGTTGGAAAACCTGCGCAAGATGTTGCTGGCGATGGCGCAGGATGTGCGGGTGGTGCTGATCAAGCTGGCGATGCAGCTCCATATGCTGCGTCAGTTGAGCCGGGCGCCGGGTGCGGAACAGCAGCGCATCGCCAGGGAAACCCTGGATATTTTCACCCCGCTGGCCAACCGGCTCGGGATTGGGCGGCTCAAGTGGGAGATGGAAGACCTGGCGCTGCGCTATCTGGACCCGGTCATCTACAAGCAGATTGCGACCGCGCTGGACGAACGCCGCGCCGACCGCGAACGCTACATCGCCCGGGTGGTAGAGGCGTTGCGCGGCTACCTGAGCGAGGCCGGCATCCCTGCCGAGGTCGGCGGTCGGGTCAAGCATATCTACAGCATCTGGCGCAAGATGCAGCGCAAGAAGCTGGCCTTCGAGCGCATTTTCGATGTGCGGGCGGTGCGGGTCATGGTCGACACGGTGAACGACTGCTATGCCGCGCTCGGGGTGGTGCATACCCACTGGAACCATATTCATCAGGAATTCGACGACTACATCGCGCATCCCAAGCCCAACGGCTATCAATCGCTGCACACGGCGGTGGTGGGGCCGGAAGGGCGGGCGGTCGAGGTGCAGATTCGCACTGCCGCCATGCACCAGCACGCTGAACTGGGCGTCGCCGCGCACTGGCGTTACAAGGAAGGCGGGGCGGGGCCGGGCGATACGGCGGAACAGCAGATCGCCTGGCTGCGGCAAATGCTGGAGTATCGGGAGGACGAGGCCGATGCGGGCGATTTGCTGGAGCGATTCAAAGCTGAGGCGTTTCAGGACCGGGTGTACGCCATCACCCCCAAGGGCGCGATTGTCGAATTGCCGCAAGGGGCAACGCCGCTGGATTTCGCCTATCACGTCCATACCGAAGTGGGCCACCGCTGCCGGGGCGCCAAGATCAATGGCCGCATTGTGCCGCTGACCTACGAGATCAAGAACGGCGAACAGGTGGAGGTGCTGACCGCCAAGGTGGGCAATCCCAGCCGCGACTGGCTGAGTCCGCATCTGGGTTACATTAAAACCAACCGGGCGCGGGCCAAGATTCGCCAGTGGTTCATTGTCCAGGATCAAGACAAGAACATTATCGCGGGGCGCACCGCCCTGGAGCGGGAATTCCAGCGGTTGGGCATCCGCCATCTCAAGCTGGAAAAAGTGGCGGAAAAGCTCAACTTCGCCAAGCCGGATGAACTGTTCGCCACCTTGGGGCACGGGGCGCTAACCACCGCCCAGGTGGTGGCGCGGATTCAGGACTTGTTACCGGTGCCCGCCGCACCGGTGACCGGAGACAGTGCGCCGGTTCGCAAATCCCGGCCCCCTGAACCGGGTTCCAGCAAGGGCGAGGTGCGAATTCGCGGGGTCGGTCAGTTGCTGACTCAATTGGCGCACTGCTGCCAGCCCGCTCCGTTTGAACCGATTGCCGGCTACATCACCCAGGGACGCGGCGTAACCATTCATCGCCAGGATTGCGCCAATCTGCTGGCGCTGGCCAGTCGGCATCACGAGCGCATCATCGAGGTGAGCTGGGGCGAGACCCCGGCCACCTATCCGGTGGACATCATGATCATCGCCCACGACCGTTCCGGTTTGCTGCGCGACATCACCTCGATTCTAGCCAACGAACAGGTCAACGTGCTCGGCGCCAACACCCTGACGGATCGCGACACTTCTATCGCCCGCATAGGCCTGACTCTGGAAATTACCGATGTCGTGCAGCTCAGTCGGGTGCTCGATCAGATTGGGCAATTGCCGAATGTGATGGAAGCGTACCGCAAGAACTGAGACGCGGTATAAATCTAATCATTTGATTGATAAAGACGAAGGACCAGTTTCAACTAGCCTTGGCGGAACAAATCCCGCCCTGCATCCCGTCAACACCCAAGGCACCCCAGGCCTGGTTTTTTGCACAGGCTCTGGCCGCCACTCGCTACTCGCTACTTGCCAGCAACCGCTGGGCCTCCCGCAGCAGCGGATTGCGGCGCAACAGCACCGTCAGCCGGCCGCCGCCGCTTTGCCGCCACAGCGTGGCCGCGCGGATACCGGCCAGCAACAGCGCGCGAATCCGGTTAGCGTTATCCGGGTTATTCAGATGGACCGGATCGCCATTGACCATGATGCGCGGCGACAGGGTGCTGATGCTGTTCAAATACAGGTCGGCGAAGCGGGCGATGGTGTTGCCGTGGTCGACCGAAAAATGCGCCAGGTTGCGGATCACGTCTTCGAGACCGGCGCGCAGCGCGTCCAGCAACTCGGGCTGCCGGGCCAGTTTGCGTTCCAGACTCAGCAGCGTCACGGCGTAGCGGGTCAACTCCATGTCCTGCGGATGGCTGAGCTGCTGTTCGAGCAGACGCAGCCCAGGGCGCAGCCGGGCGACGCCACCGTAGATGGCGGCGCTGCTGGCGGCGTCAATCTGGAGCAGGCTGACCAGGCAGGTTGCGACATCCTCCGCGTTGGCCTGGCCGCGCCGGGCGATATTGCGGACGAGGTCCGTGGCCTGCATCACCCCAGCCAGGGCGATGACGCGGTCGTGGTCGGTTTTGGGCATGGGAATGTGGACGTTCGGGTGGCATGGATCGCTTCAATCGTAGGCGGCCGCGATGATTCCGCCACCCAGACAGAGGTCGGCGCGATAAAAAACCACCGACTGGCCGGGCGCAATAGCCCATTGCGGTTCGGCGAACCGTACCTCAAATCCATCCGCGTCCAGCCGCTCCAGCACACAGGGTTGGTCTGCCTGCCGGTAGCGGATTTTCGCCTGGCAGGCCAGCGGCGCGACGGGCGGTTCGCCCGCGATCCAGTGTAGCGCGGCGGCGCGCAGCCGACGGTGGAACAGGGCGGGGTGATCATGGCCCTGCACCACGATCAGGGCGTTGCGCTCCAGATCCTTGCCGGCCACATACCAAGGTTCGCCGCTGCCAGTTCGGCGACCGCCAATGCCCAGGCCCTGGCGCTGGCCGAGGGTATGGAACATCAACCCGGCGTGTTTGCCCAGCGGCTCGCCGTCCAAGGTCAGGATGGGACCGGGCTGGGCCGGCAGATAGCGACTCAGGAACTCGCGAAACCGGCGTTCGCCGATGAAGCAGATTCCGGTGCTGTCCTTCTTGTCATGGGTCACTAAACCGGCGGCGGCGGCCCATTCCCGCACCTGGCGCTTGTGCAGCCCGCCGACCGGAAACAGCGCACTGGAGAGCTGCGCCTGGCTGAGGCCGTGCAGAAAATAACTCTGATCCTTGTTGGGATCGCAGCCTTTACGCAGCAGATGCCGGCCCTCGCGTTCTTCGCACCGGACATAGTGACCGGTGGCGATGTGGTCAGCGCCCAGCCGCCGGGCGTGATCAAGGAACGCCTTGAACTTGATCTCGGTATTGCACAACACATCGGGATTGGGCGTTCGCCCGGCCCGGTACTCCGCAAGAAAGTAGCGGAACACCCGGTCGCGGTATTCGGCGGCAAAATTGACCGGATGCAGCGGAATCCCCAGCGTTGCGCACACCGCCCGCGCATCTTCCAAGTCTTCGGCGGCGGCGCAGTAACCGGTATCCTGGGCGTCCTCCCAGTTCTTCATGAAGACCGCATGAACCTCATAACCCTGCTCGACCAGCAGCAGGGCGGCGACCGAGGAGTCCACGCCACCGGACAGACCGACGACGATCCGGGTTTTGGACATGGGGAAAAGGGATCCGGATACGCCTTATTTTTTGCCAGCCGACAGACTGTCCTGCGCCAGTTGGTCAAATTCCGCCTTGAAGCGCGCGATCAATTCACTCAGGACATTGGCGTCGTCCACAAACTGCTGCTGCAAACGGGTAAAGACCTCGGTCTGACCGGTCAGAAACGCTTGCAGGCTGGCCGCATCGCTGATATCGGCGGCGGCCCTCATTCGGCTGATCGTCAGATCAACATAGGATTGCAGTGCGTTCGTCTGGAAGTTGACCAGGGTTTCCAAGTTGGCTGCGGCTAATTTATTCACCTTGATGATTGGGGCCAGAACATTCTGGTACTGCCCGGACAAGTGGGCCATTGCATCTTGGGTCATGGCGGGTTGCTCCTGAAGTTGACGAGGAAGGCTGAAATTGTTGCATCGCAACATAGCGCATTTTTGGTTGCGATGCAATCAGGACAGCGATCTTCCGGGCGAAAGTCCTGCAAATTCAGCAGCGATCAGTAATCATTCAGTCCCCTCTCCCCCTGCCAAGGGGGAGAGGGTGAGGGTGAGGGGGTCAGTCTTTGAAATTGCGACCCTCTCCCCCAACCCCTCTCCCGCCTGCGGGCGAGGGGAGTGAACGGTTACAGCGATTACAGCAAAATTTACAGGAAACGCTATTTTATGGATCATGCGCTGGCTGAAAGCGCCCAAGCCACCCGCCCGGCGTTCAGTCACTTTGAAGCGGGCCAACCACTTCCATTTGGGTCGAGGCGCCGGATGCCTGCTGACGGTGACATCAGCCCATTCCTAACGGGACTGCGCACGAGCAATGACCTTTCAAGATTCTCTATCGTAACCGGTTCTGGAAGGGTCTGATGATCCACCATGGCAAGCCAAGCGAAACGTTGACAGGAGATCGCAATTCGTGAACATCACGACCCTCGGTGAAGCCCGCTTCACCTCCCCCCAGCGGCGCACGGTCAGTGACCAGGCCCGCGTGTCTTCCCACCTGATCCGCGACCTTGAAGCCCCACCGGCGGATGAACTCCTGTTCGAACTGGCTGGACCGCGCACCCGCTTGTTTTTCGATCCGCAGCAGACCCGCGCTGGCGTTGTCACCTGCGGCGGGCTGTGCCCCGGCCTGAACAACGTCATCCGCTCGCTGTTTCTGGAACTGCATTACGGCTACGGCGTGCGGGAAGTGCTCGGTTTTCGTGGCGGCTACCAGGGGCTTGATCCGACGCGGGGTTTGGAACCGGTCGTGTTGACGCCCCCATTCGTTCACGACATTCACAAGGAGGGTGGAACGGTGCTGGGCACCTCGCGCGGCCCGGTGGATGTCGGCATTGCCGTGGACCACTTGATCCGGCGCGGCGTGAACATCCTGTTCACCATCGGCGGCGATGGCACCCAGCGCGGCGGCCATGAATTCTTTCAGGAAGCCCAGCGGCGCGGCCATGCGCTGGCGGTGGTCGGCATCCCCAAGACCATCGACAATGACATTGCCTTCGTCTCGCGCACCTTCGGCTATCTGACGGCGGTCGAGGAAGCGGCGAAAGTCTTGCATTGCGCCCACACCGAAGCGCACAGCGTCCACAATGGCATCGCTCTGGTGAAGCTGATGGGCCGCCACGCCGGTTTCATCACCGCCGGGGCTACGGTTGCGAGTCAGGATGTGAACTTCACCCTGATCCCGGAAATTCCGCTGCAACTGGAGGGCGACCAAGGTTTGCTCGCCGCACTGAAGCCGCGCATTCTCCAGCGGGCGCACGCGGTCGTGGCCGTGGCCGAGGGCGCCGGTCAGGAACTGCTGGCGGCGAGCGGGGAGGCACGCGATGCGTCCGGTAACGTCAAGCTTCAGGACATCGGCCCGTTCCTGCGCGAACGCATCGAGAACTATTTCAAGGCAGAGGGAATTCCGGTCACGCTGCGCTATTTCGATCCGAGCTACTTGATCCGCAGCGTCCCGGCGGATGCCGAGGATTCCATTCTCTGCGACTTTTTCGCCCGCAACGCCGTCCACGCCGCCATGGCCGGCAAGACCGGTCTGGTGATCGGCCTGCTGCACGACGCCTTCATCCACGTGCCCATCGAGTTGCTGGTGAGCCAGAAAAAGCGCTTGGATCTGAACGGCCCTGCCTGGCGCGCCGTGCTGGCCGCGACCGGGCAAACCTTCGGCGAGGACGCCAAGGCGGCCTGAGCACGGCACTGTACCTCCCGAATTTTATGAATACTTTCAGCGCCGGCCTTCAGGCCGAACTCGAAGACCGGTTGCGGTTTGAAACCCTGTTGGCCAAACTCTCGGCGCGTTTTGTCAATCTGCCTCCCGAGCGAGTGGACCAGGAAATTGAGGATGCCTTGCGCTGTCTCGTCGAGGCGTTGCAGGCCGACCGGTCGGGGCTAGGGCGCCTGACCGAGGGCGGTGGGGATTTCGTCGTGACTCACGCCTTTGCCGTACCCGGAGTGGAGAAATTCCCCCTGTTTCCCTCCCTGGCTACCGAAGCCCCGTTGCTGTCCCGGACGCTGTTGAACGGCCAGCCGTTCGTAATGCCGCGCCTCGCGGATTTGCCCCCCGAGGGCGAAAGGGAGCGGCGGCTGTTTGCGAGTCGCCAAATCAGATCGGGCATGGTGGTCCCCCTGATGGTCGGTGGCCGCGTCATCGGTGGCGTCGGTTGCAGTCTGGCGCACGGGGAGCGCGAGTGGCCGGAATCCGTGGTGCGCGGGATGCGCCTGATCGCCGACGTGTTCGCCAACGCCTTGGCCCGTCAGGATGCCGACCGGGAGTTGCGAGACAGCGAGGAACGGATACGGTTGGCGGCGGCGGCGGCCAATATCGGCCTGTGGGACTGGAATATTCCCCGCGACGCCATTTGGGCTTCGGATCGGGCGCGCATCCTGTATGGCGTCCGGACGGATGAACCATTGAATTTTGAACGGTTCATGGCGTGCTTGCATCCCGATGACCGGAACCGGGTGGATGCCGCCGTGCGGAGCGCATTTTGCCTCGGCGGCGAGTACCGCGAGGAATACCGGGTAGCGTATTCCGGCGGCGGTGTCCGCTGGCTCTATGTCGTCGGTTCCTGCCATATGAATGCCCAAGGTCAGCCGGCGCGAATGATGGGCGCTTCCCTCGATATCACCGAACGCCGGGACAATGAAGTGCGTCTTCGCCAGGCCCTGGAGGAAGTCCAGCGCTTGCAGGCGCAACTCCAGCAGGAAATTGTCTATCTCCGACAGGAAGTCAAATCGATTCAGGGCCATGGCCGCATCGTCGGCCAAAGCCCGGCCATCCTTCGGGTGCTGGCGCAGGTTGAACAGGTCGCTCCGACCTCTTCCTCGGTGCTGCTGCTGGGTGAAACCGGAACCGGCAAGGAATTGTTCGCGACGGCGATCCACGAACTCAGCCCGCGTCGCGACCGCGCCATGGTGCGGGTGAACTGCGCGGCGATGCCGACGGCGCTGATCGAGAGCGAATTGTTCGGACGGGAGAAAGGCGCCTATACCGGCGCGCTGGCTCGACAGATCGGCCGCTTCGAGATGGCCAACGGTTCGACGATCTTCCTCGACGAAATCAGCGAACTGCCCCCCGAGTCCCAGGCCAAGCTGCTGCGGGTGTTGCAGGAAAGGGAAATTGAGCGGCTGGGCAGCCCGAAGCCCATCAAGGTGGACGTCCGGGTGATCGCCGCCACCAACCGGGATCTGGGCAAGGCGGTCGCCGAGGGCCGTTTTCGCGAGGATTTGTATTATCGCCTGAACGTGTTCCCAATCACCGTACCGCCACTGCGCGAGCGGCGGGAAGATATTCCGTTGCTGGTCTGGGCCTTCGTAGAAGAATTCTCGAAGGCCATGGGCAAGTCGGTCGAGGCCATCGGTAAAGCCAGCCTGCGCGGGCTGCAACAGTATCCGTGGCCCGGCAACGTGCGTGAACTGCGCAATACCATCGAGCGGGCCATGATTCTGACGAACGGTCCCACGCTCCGGATCGATCCGCCGGGCGCTGCCGCCACCCCGGTCGCCCGGGGCCTGTCCACCTTGGCCGAGATCGAAAGCGAACACATCCTGCGGGTGCTGGAATCCACCCAGTGGCGCGTCCGGGGCGCGGGCGGCGCGGCGGAAATCCTCGGTCTCCCCCCCACCACGCTCGAAAGCCGCATGATCAAGCTCGGCCTGCGCCGCCATCCGCCCTGCTAGACTCCGATAGTTCAAACATGGAGACGACCCATGAACCTGCCCTCCCAGCTCGAACCAGAACTCGAACAGCGGTTGGCTTCCGCCTTGCTGGAGGTCTTGATCCGCGCCGGCCTGATCCTCGCCATGGTCCTGCTGTGCTACCGGGTTTTCTCCCCGTTCCTGACCCTGATGGTCTGGGCGCTGATCCTGGCCGTCACGCTCTATCCGCTTCACCAATCCCTGTCCAACCGGATTGGCGGTCGGCAAGGGCTGGCCGCCACCCTGCTGGTCGTCGTGGGCCTCGTGCTGATCGTCGCGCCGACGGCGCTGCTCGTGAGTTCGCTGGGCGATTCGGTGCATCAACTGGTCCACGACATGCAGAACAACACGCTGAAGATTCCCGCCCCGCGTCCCGGCGTTGAGAACTGGCCGATCGTCGGCCAGCAAATCCACGACATTTGGGCGAAGGCTCATGCGGATCTGCCGGCGCTGGTGCAAAGCATGCAGCCGAAGATCGGCGATCTGGCGAAAACCGCCCTGGGCTTCGTCGCCAGCATCGGCGGCGGCTTGTTGCAGTTCCTGGCCGCCTTCATCATTGCCGGCATCCTCATGGCCTTCGGGCAGTCGGGCGGACGCGGCAGCCAGGCGATCTCCGCGCGCATCGCCGGCTCCGCTCGCGGCGGCGAATGGGTCAGACTGTCCACGGCGACCATTCGCGCCGTCGCCCAGGGGGTGATCGGCGTGGCCTTTATTCAGGCCCTCCTCGTCGGCCTGGCGCTGCTGGTCGCCGGGATTCCATGGGCGGGCGCGCTGGCGGCGATCGTGCTGGTCCTCGGCATCGCCCAGATACCGGCGCTAATCGTGACCTTGCCCGCCATCCTCTATATCTGGTCGAGTGGCGACTACAGCAACGCGGCGGCGATCATCTACACCCTGCTGTTGTTCCTGTCGGGCATGGCGGACAACGTGCTGAAGCCGCTGATGTTGGGACGGGGGGTCGATGCGCCGATGCCGGTCATCCTGCTCGGCGCGCTGGGCGGCATGGCGACCGCGGGCATCCTGGGAATGTTCGTCGGCGCGACCCTGCTGGCGCTGGGCTATCAGATCTTCATGGGCTGGGTGGCGGCCAACCCGGACGCCGGGCAGGCGCGGGTGGAAAGCGCCACGCCGCCAATGAACTGAAGGGCCTGCGTCGCTACGCCCCTCAGACTCCGATATTTCGGATTTCCACGATATTTCGGATGATCCTTTGATTCCGAGAAGGGTTTCCGACTTCGGCAAACTGATACAACCCACTGATATAGAATGATTTAATCATTCTTTTTTGCATCCAATCCAGTTGGCGCGGGGTCTGCCTTCAAAAAGGGCATGATCGAACTGCGTCTTTGTCTCCACGCGCCTCGGCGGCGAACTCAGTCGCTGGTCGCCGCATTGCAATCGCTGGCGCGGCTGGCGCGGCTGGAGCGCGGCTGCCTGGAGGCCCATGTTTTCACGGATAGCAACGATCTTCAGCATCTCCATTACGGCGAGACATGGAATACGGAAGAAAACCTGCAATCCATGCTGCGTTCGGAGCGCTTCACCCATCTCGTGGAATTGATGGAAATGGCCGTCGAGCCGCCCTCGCTGAATTTTCGGACCATTGCGGAAACCCAGGGCCTTGAATTCGCTTGGCAGGCGCGACATAGCAAAGCAACCGACCCACAACCTTGAAAATTGGCAATCGCACACGCAAGACCCTGACTTGAATTGAAATCTTGGCATCATCAACAAAGAGGATAACGATCAATGAATAAGCATTGCCCCCGTAACTATCGCAGTTTGCTCGCCGCAACCCTGGCCTGGGCTTTGACGACGCCGGTCTGGGCGGCCCAACCCCCGGAGACCGACCCGGTCAAGGAAGCGGTCAAGGCGGTATTGAACCAGCACGACGAGGCCATGGACAAGCAGGATGTCAAGGCGTTGCTGGCGCTCTATGCCGACGATCCCACCATTGCAATGATGGGCACCGGCCCCGGCGAGTTCTGGAAGGGCAAGGCGGAGGTTGAAACCGCTTACAAGGAATTTTTAAAGGACTTCAAGGCCGGATCACTCAAACATGCGTGCCCGGATACCTCGGGCGGCCACCAGGGTGATGTCGCTTGGCTGGTCGCCTCGTGCAACATGGAGGACACCGCCCTGGACGGCCAGAAGCGGGAATACGTACTGAATGTCTCGGCGGTGCTCAAGAAGGAGAAAGACGGCTGGAAGTTTCAGACCCTGCACTTTTCCAACTTGACCGGTGGCGATGCACCCCCGCCGGCAGGCGCGGCGGCCACGCCCGCCGATGCCCCAAAGAAAGCCCAGTGAGCGGAGAATGGCTATGACCGATCAACAGAATACGCAACCGCTCAAACCAGCGGATGCTCCAGAGATACAGGAACGACGCACCTTTCTGCGCGGTCTGGGTAAATGGTCGCAGGCGGTGATTGGCGGGGTATTGCTGGGCGGTGGGTTGACGGTTTCCCATCGGGCCAGCGCCGGTGCTTGGGCCAACCGCCGAGGCGGCTACGGCGGTGGCGGCGGCTGGATCAACGGCGGCGGGGGCGGGGGCGGCTGGATCAACGGCGGGGGCGGGGGCGGCGGCTGGGTCAATCGCCGGGGCGGGGGCGGCGGCTGGATCAATCGCTGATCCCTATACTTTCCCTAAGGTGATCGTCGCCTCACGCATGGCTTGTTTCACGGATCATGCGTGGGGCGACATCGTCCGGACCGCTCTCCAGCGTTCGGCGACTTCGAGAAGATCTCAACCGATCCCTGAGCGAAGCTGGTTTCACCTTCCATCAGGGGCGCCCGGTCAGCGGGCCTGTGTCCCCACCCACTTCATCCAGATGCCTGCCCCACTATCAGGTGGAATCATTTCACAGTCCGTGAGGAGCTTCACCCATGACCGACTCACCCCAATCCCTCTCTGTTTTCTCCAACCAATCCTTAGTCCCCGCCCCTGCTCAACAGGCCATTGATTACTGGATCGACGGCTGGCAGCGCACGATTCTGTTCTGGGACGTCTTGCGCCAGCGCAGCGACCAATACTACGCGCAGAAAGCCAAGGCGGTCCCCAACGTCCTGAGCTTTGACGCCGAGCTGGTGCTGGACGGCCGCACCTTCGAGCGGCCGGTCAACTACGGGCTGGTGCGGGTCAAGCCGCCAGCCGGGGTGGTCATCGACCCGAAGAAACGCCCGTTCGTGGTGGTCGACCCGCGCGCCGGCCACGGCCCGGGCATCGGCGGCTTCAAGGCCGACAGCGAGCTGGGCGTCGCGATGCGCGCCGGCCATCCCTGCTACTTCGTCGGCTTTTCCCCCGACCCGATGCCGGGTCAGACCATCGAAGACATCCTGCGGGCGGAAGCAGTGTTCCTGGAAAAGGTCATCGCCTTGCACCCCCAAGCCGAGGGTAAGCCCTGCGTGATCGGCAACTGCCAGGCCGGCTGGGCGGTCATGATGCTGGCCGCGACCCGCCCGGAGCTGTTCGGCCCGATCATCATCCCCGGTTCACCGCTGTCCTACTGGGCCGGGGTGGAAGGCCAGAACCCGATGCGCTACTCCGGCGGCCTGTACGGCGGCAGTTGGCTGACCGCCCTCACCAGCGATCTCGGTAATGGCAAGTTCGACGGCGCTTATCTGGTGGAAAATTTCGAGAAGCAAAATCCCGCCAACACGCTGTGGACCAAGAACTACGACCTCTGGTCGAAAGTGGACACCGAAGGGCCGCGCTTCCTCGAATTCGAGAAATGGTGGGGCGGCCACGTCAACCTCAACGCCGAGGAAATGCAGTGGATTGTCGACGAACTGTTTGTCGGCAACCGGCTGGCGACCGCCGACATCGTCACCTCCGACGGCGTGCGGATCGACCTGCGCAACATCCGTTCGCCGATTCTCTGTTTCTGCTCCAAGGGCGACAACATCACCCCGCCGCAGCAGGCGCTGGGCTGGATCGTGGATCTGTATGAAAAGGACGACGACCTGCGCGCCTGCGCCCAGACCATTATCTACGCCATCCATGAGAGCATCGGCCATCTGGGCATCTTCGTGTCGGGCGGCGTCGCTAAAAAGGAGCATCAGGAGTTCGCGTCCAACATCGACCTGATCGACATTCTGCCGCCCGGTCTGTACGAAGCGGTGATGACCCCCAAGACGGCCGACGCCGCCCACGCGGATTTGGTCGTCGGCGACTGGATCGTGCGCTTCGAACTGCGCACCCTGGACGACGTCCGGGCCATCGTCCAACCCAGTCCCGAAAACGAACGCCGTTTCGCCACCGCGCAGCGGGTGTCGGAGATCAATCTCGGCCTGTATCGCACCCTGTTCCAGCCCCTGGTCCAAGCGTTCGCCAGTACGCAGACCGCCGAATGGCTGCACCAGCTCAATCCGTCCGAACTGCCTTTTGAGCTGTTTTCAGACCGCAACCCGCTGATGCAGCACATCGCTCAACTGGCCGAGCAGGTGCGCGGGCAGCGCCGGCCGGTTGCGCCTGACAACCCTCTGCTCCAGGTGCAGGCCATGATCTCGGACGGGATCATTGCCGCTCTCGACGGCTATCGCGACCTGCGCGATCGCAGCATGGAACAGATTTTCCTGGCGCTCTACAGCGCGCCGTTGTTGCAGGCCCTGGTCGGGCTGCGGGCCTCGGACGAGCCACCGCGGCGGCGTCCCGGCCTGGAACCGGAACGGATCGCCTTCGTGCAACAGCGCATCGCCGAACTCAAGGCGCGTCTCACCGAGGGTGGCTTGCGCGAGGCGGCGATTCGCAGCCTGGTCTACATCGGTCTGGCGGGACCGGGGGTAGATGAACGCGCCTTTGAAGTGCTGCGCCAGATCCGTGCTGAACATGGCGGTCTGACCCTGGCGGAGTTCAAGCAAGTGCTGCGCGAACAGTTCTTTAGCCTGCTGCTCGACCGCGATGGGGCGCTGGCCGCGATTCCGAAGATGCTGCCGGACGACGCCGATGCTCGGGCGAAAACGCTGGCGGCGATCCGGCAGATCGTTTCAGCATCTGGCGAAGTCAGCGGCGAACGGGCCGAGCGCCTGGTGCGGATCGAGAAGCTGTTCCAGAACGTCGAACCGGCCCAACCGGGTTCAGGCCAGGCCGGCTGATCAATCCGTAATCATTCAGTCCCCTCTCCCCCTGCCAAGGGGGAGAGGGTGAGGGTGAGGGGGTCAGTTTTTGAAACTGCGACCCTCTCCCCCTACCCCTCTCCTGCAAGCGGGCGAGGGGAGTGAACAGTTATACCGTTTACCGATAGATTTTATCTTTTTCAGATCAAAAACGACCCCGTTCGTCATACCCGCGAAAGCGGGTATCCCGTTGTTCAGCGGCGGCCTGAATTCCCGCCTTCGCGGGAATGACGAAAACCTATTGAGAATTGGTATTACTACTGAAAAGAGGACGGTATTCATGACACGCAAGCACGAAAAATACGAACGGCTGATCGCCCGATGCAAGGCGCTGACCCCGGTGCCGACCGCCGTCGCTCATCCCTGTGATGAGAGTTCGCTCAAAGGCGCGGTGGAAGCGGCCGAGCTGGGCATTCTGCAACCGATCCTGGTGGGGCCACGGGCTAGGATCGAAGCCGTAGCAGCGCAATTTCAGCTCGATATCTCCGGCTACGAGATTGTGGACGCGCCGCACAGCCACGCCGCCGCCGATCTTGCGGTGCAACTGGCCCGTGAAGGCAAGGCCGAGATGCTGATGAAAGGCAGTCTGCACACCGACGAACTGATGGGTGCGGTGGTGCGCACGGGGACGGGGCTGCGCACCGAGCGGCGCATCAGCCACGCCTTCATCATGGACGTGCCGAGCCTGGACCGGGCGATCTTCGTCACCGACGCCGCGATCAACATCTTCCCCACGCTGGAAGACAAGATTCACATCGTCCAGAACGCCATTGACCTGGCTCACGCGCTGGGCCTTGCGCAACCGAAAGTGGCGATCCTGTCCGCCATGGAAACGGTCAATCCCAAGGTGCCCTCCACGGTGGAAGCCGCCGCCCTGTGCAAGATGGCCGACCGCCAGCAGATCACGGGCGGCACCCTGGACGGCCCGCTGGCGCTGGACAACGCCATCAACCTGGCGGCGGCCCGGATCAAAAAGATCGACTCACCGGTGGCGGGGCTGGCCGATATCCTGGTGGTGCCGGACCTGGAAGCCGGCAACATGCTGGCCAAGAGCCTGAGCTTCCTGGCCGACGCCGACGCCGCCGGCATCGTGCTGGGCGCGCGGGTTCCCATTATTCTGACCAGCCGCGCTGATTCGGTGATGACCCGACTGGCCTCTTGTGCGGTGGCGGCGCTGGTCGCCCAAGCGCGGCGGCAAAGCGCCAGCAAGGCGGTGGCGTGATAAGCGACACGATTCTGGTCGTCATGATTACCTGGCAGACCCGGATGCGGGTAGCAGCCAGCGTGTCGGGCTGACCGGCGGCGGGTTGGGATAAAAATCGTTTGTCAGCCATGATGTTGGTTGCGAATCCCCGCCGCAGGGTCGCGATACTATAATTATTTGCTGGGTGGCGAGGAATGACACCCGCTGGAAAAGTGCGAACCGTCGCTACAGCGATGAAAGACTCCTTCTCCAAGCAGCGGTAATGGAATTGCCACAGTCCAAAGAGGAATGTTGATGATTCCTCTCAATCCACGATGATAACTATTATTCTCAATCGAGGAAATGAAGATGAGATTTTTACGCTTTTGCAGTGTAGCCCTAGTGTTATTGTTGAGCGCTGTGATGGCTCACGCGCAGGGATTTCAGGACCTAAGCTTTCCGGCAGGCCCCGGCAAACCGGAACTGAAGTACCACTTGCTGGTGCCAGAGGGCGTCACCATCACCAACAAGAAAGGCGAAGTCGTTAAGGGTGGACAGATCGTTCTTGTACCCGGCGCTAACGTGACGATCCTTGAGCCGGCTTATGTAAAGACGCAAATGGAAGACCCCGCGTTCCAAGCCAATTTTGTCAACAAGGAAACCTATTCCGGCGTGCCTGAGGAAAAGATCCGCGATTACGCCATCGTCTCGATCAAAGTTCCCGAAGGCGTGACTATTCAGCGCGGAGAAAGGACGATCACCGGCCCATCGCAAGTGACGATCATGGTCACTAATAAGGGATCGCAAGCCACTCCTGATACCACTCCTCCGGATGCATGGAAAGCCATGGGTGGATTGAGTGGTTGGAACAAGTAATCATTTTCCAGCCGCGCGTTTTGACACGATAACCCCCCGTTCGAGCGAACAAGTCGTGGTATCGCTCAACGGGGATTTGGCAGGCTCTCTTAACGATTTAATCATGAGGAACAGAGGATGAAAAATATTCGCAGAATGACTGGCCCAGTCCTGTTAGCCACGACGCTTTTGGTCGGCAGTCTGGCGCTGGCGGCGGATGCCAAGAAGCCGTCCGGGACAGTCACCATCGATGAAACACAGTTCGGCTTCATCATCGGCGGCAGCACCGGCGGCGGCACCTTGAAATTTAAAGGCAAAAGCTATGACTTCAAGATCGGCGGACTGAGCGTCGGCGCAACTGTCGGCATCGCGAAAGTCGCGGCAGTCGGCGAAGTCTATGATTTAAAAGATATCTCAAAATTTCCTGGCACTTACACCGCACTGAATGCCGCCATCGCTCTGGGCGGCGGTGTCGGTGGTGTGCAGATGAAGAACGAACATGGCGTGATCATGCGCCTGGAATCCCGCACCAAGGGGTTGCGGTTTAACTTGAGCACGAGCGGCGTGACTGTGACGATGAAAAAGTAAACTCGCCCCGGCAGGGGTTGCCTCGCCGTCCCTGCGGCAGGTTGACCCCATCAGCATTTATTTGATCAGGAGTACAGCATCATGGCCGTTGAATCCCCCCGTCCTATCCTCAAGGGCAAAAAGGCATTGGTCGCCGGTATCGCCAACGAGCATTCCATCGCCTACGGCTGCGCCAAGGCGTTCCGCGAACTGGAAGCCAACCTGGCGATCACCTACCTCAACGAAAAATCGAAACCCTATGTCGAGCCACTGGCGAAAACGCTGGAAGCGCCGATCTTCATGCCGCTGGATGTGAGTCAGCCCGGTCAGCTCGAAGCGCTATTCGAGGCGATTACGAACCAATGGGGCCGGCTCGACATCCTGGTCCATTCCATCGCCTTCGCCCCCAAGGAAGACTTGCAGGGCGGTTTGCTGGACTGCTCGGCGGCAGGGTTCACCCAAGCGATGGATATTTCCTGCCACTCCTTCATCCGCATGGCCCGGCTGGCCGCGCCGCTGATGACTGAAGGCGGGGCGATGTTCGCCATGAGCTACCACGGCGCCAACGAGGTCGCGCCGAACTACAACGTGATGGGACCGGTGAAAGCCGCGCTGGAGTCCTCCTGCCGCTACCTGGCCTACGAATTGGGGCGGCAGGGCATCCGGGTCCACGCCATCTCGCCGGGACCGCTCAAGACCCGGGCGGCCTCGGGGCTGAAGGACTTCGATCTGTTGCTCAACGAGGCGGTGCAACGAGCGCCGCTCGGCGAACTGGTGGACATCATGGACGTGGGCTTTACCTGCGCCTTCCTCGCCACCCCCTACGCCCGCCGTCTGACCGGCAGCACGATCTATGTGGACGGCGGCGTGAATATCATGGCTTGAAGCCATCCGGTGGGTTCTGGGCCAGGCGCGACCGTTTTGCACCGACTGCGCTTCTCTTCGAACCCGCCTTGAAGGAGAACGACCATGGCCTTTCGCTTACTGAACTCCATTTTTTTCGGCGCCAGCGAACCCGGCAAATTCGATAAGGCGTTGATGCTGAGCGGCATCGAACGGGTGGTGGACGGCACCGATCCCCGCTTGCGGGCGGTGAGCCACTACCGGCGCAAGCTGTGGGATCCGGTGGAGCGCGCCATCGACTTCGTGGTGAACTTCGTCAACGCCCTGCCGCCCGCCATCACCGCCGATCGACAGGGCTACATGACCGATCCCCGGCTGCGCGCCCTGTTCGCCTCGCCCGAGAGTTTGCGGGAAATTCTGAGTTTCAGCGACGGCGCCCGCCACTACCTCAAACAGGCGCCCGACCCCTTGCCGGCGGAGCTGTACGCTGGCCTCGGCGCGGTGCGGGTCGAAAAGAACGTCCTCGGCATCGAGATGGATGGGGAAATCCTCCGGCGGGACGTGCCGCAAATCGTCGTCAATTTCTGCGACCACCGGCTGGGTTTACTCACCGACAACGAGCAGGACACCCGCCGGGAACTGATGCGGCGTGCGGCCGATTACCTGATCGAAACCGCCTTGCAGGGCCTGACCGACACCCGTGTTCAGAAGACGCAAATGGAACAACAGCAGCGCAAGCTACTCCTGCAAAAGGCCAGCATCCTGAAAAAAGCCCAGGTGGGCCTGGAATCGCTGGCGGAATCGGCTACTGCAGAACCGGTTGATTTAGCTGCTCTCGAACAGCAGCTTCAGGATCTCGAAACCGAACTGGGTCAACTGCGCGCCGATTCGGCCACCCTCGACCAACATCTTGCCAAGGTTGCCGCCACCCTGAGCGAACCGGAAAAGTATCTGCGACTGGAATCGGTCGCGCTCACCCTGGACCACACTAATACCAAGGTGCCTGCTGACTCGCCTCGGGTCGCCAATTCGATGACCTTCCAGGAAGTCGTCATGGGGACAGACCGTCGGGTTGCGGCGCTGTTCGTGCGGTTCCCCAGCAGCGAATTGTTGCCGCAACCGGATTTCTTCAAGGAGGCTAACCGCCTGCTGTATTCAACCCGCTGAACGTTGCCAGCGCCGTCTGGCGGCGTTGTGTGAACGCTTTGTAACCGATGATCTGGAGGGTTTCCGATGAGCGACAAAACCAAACCGGCCACTGATCTGGCCGCCGTCATCAAATCGTTGAAGGGTTATCTGCTGGAAAAGGGCCACCGCATCGAACGCGGTCCGGTCTACGAGAGCCAGGACAAGACCCCGGCCAGCGTGGCCGAGATGGCGCGGCGGTATGAAGGGAGGGGCTACGCCAAGTACATGCAGGTTGGCAACCCGCCGGTCTATGTGATGCTGGGGCGAGGCCAACAGGAGGTGCATATCTTCCAGCCGCAAGATCCGCAAGTCCGGGAATGGCTGGAGGATGACAAGGTAGCGCTGAACGATCCGGCTGTGCGCGCGTACCTGTTGCAGAGCGCCGGTCTGAGCGAGGGTGACTTACCGGCGGCCCGCAAGCCACAAATCTTCCGCGTTACCGAGACGGACGGCGTGTTCATGATCACCAGCGAGGATGCCCCGCCCGAACGGCGGTGACTCCAAATCCTTGGCTGATCGGGGAAACGGTTTTGAAAGGATCCGGGATCTGAAGCCTTTTCCCTTCAGATGCGTTTTTAGACGGCCTCTGGTTATCTGCCGTTCCGGCCAGCGCGCCTACCTGGCGACGCGGATTCTTCTGCAAAACGGATTCAAGGCCAGGAACCTCTCCGGCGGGATGCTTTCGTTCACGCATAACGATCTGCTTGATCAGCATCAGGCAGAGGGATAGTTCCGCCTTCGACCACGGCAACGCCGCGTCCTAGATGCGGCGGCGGATTCCGACGCTGAACCGACAATATCCATCTCGACAACTGATTAGGCAGCAGGATAGACAACCCATGAATGATCCTCGCCACTATTTTGTTAACGACACCCTCAGGAACGGAATGGCGGTGACTCTTCGCGCAATCCGTCCTGAAGACAAAATCAGGCTCGTCAGTGCGTTCAGGAGCCTCGAACGCGAAACGATCTACACGCGCTTCTTTCAGTATGTAAAGGAACTCACCGATCAGGATTTGAAACGCGCGACGGAGATCGATTTCGACCAGGAGGTCGCCCTGGTGGTCACGGTGAACCCCGGAGACGAAGAGACCATCATCGGGACCGGCCGTTACATTGTTTTTGAAGAAACCGACGTCGGGCGCAACGCTGAAGTGGCCTTTATCGTGGAGGAGGACTACCAGGGTCTTGGCATTGCCAGCCGCATTTTTCGTTGCCTCGTCCAGATCGGGCGGCAGAACAAGGTGTCGCGGTTCACCGCTGATGTGCTCTCGGGAAATCAAGCCATGCTCAGAGTCTTCGCCAACAGCAGCTTGCCGATGAAGCAGCAGCGAGATGGCGCAGTGGTCCACGTAACGCTGCAACTGGAATAGACCAAGAGAATGAGTATGAACATCATCATCTGGCTGTTGAGGGGGTTCAAGCCAGCATGACATGAAATGAACCGGCTATCTGGCCGAATTTAAAGGAGACGATCCAGAATGAAAATGCTGCCATTGCTATCCGCGATCCTCTTTCCTTCTCTGGCGCTGCTTGGCTGCGCCAGCCCACCCCCCGCCAACGAACCATCGGCTGTATTGAGTGCGCCGCCGGCGTCGGTGATCAACCCGGCGCCAGCGGTCAAACCCCAGCCCGTGGATGTGTTGAAACAGATGGCCGCTTATCTCCGATCCCTCGACCGCTTCACGGTACGGGTCGAGAAGACCACGGAATTGATTCTGCCTACTGACCAGCGGTTGCATTCGGATCAAACGGCAGAGATCGCCATCCAGAAACCCAATCGCCTGCGGGTTAATTTCCTCAATCTCAGTGGCGGCCGCCAACTGTTCTATGATGGCGCGAATTTCTCGCTCTACACCCCGGAGGCGAACGTCTACGCCAGCGCCGCCGCCGCGCCGACTATCGACGAAACCCTGGACCTGCTGGCCACTCGATATCGGATTTCGTTGCCGGTCACCGATATATTGGTCGCCAACCCCGACAGCCGTCTGGCGCAAAATCTCACCTCGGAAACCTACGTGGGCCGGATTCTGGTACGCGGGGTTCCCTGTCACCATCTCGCCTTCCAAACTCCGGAGGTGGATTGGGAAATCTGGATCGAGGACGGCCCCAAGCCCTTGCCTCGCCGTCTGGTGCTCACCGACAAGAGCGTGGAAGGCTCGCCTCAAATGACCGCCAACCTGAGCGACTGGAATCTCACCCCGTCCTTCTCCGCCGATTACTTTACTTTCAAACCACCGCAGAACGCTCAGAGGATTACGTTCCTGGAACAAGCGCCAGCGGTCCGTCCGGTTAAAGCTGCTCAGTAACCTCGGGAGGATTTCACCATGCACTCTTCATTTTGGACGTACTTGAAACGGGTGATAACCGTTGCCCTGATCGTGGGACCCATGCTGGCGCTGGTCAGTGTCGATGCAGAAGCCCGTGGTGGACGTGGGGGGGGTGGGCGCGGGGGTGGTTTCGGCGGTGGCGGACATGAAGTCAGGACGCCGCGCGCCAATGTGGGCGGTGGCGGGGGTGGCCGCGACTTCAACCGGGGCGACGTCAACCGCCGGGATGTCAATGTCAATCGTAATGTGGATGTCAACGTCGACCGCAACTGGGGTTATCCCGTAGGCGCGGGGGCTTTGGCCGTAGGAACTGCTGTCGCAGTGGGAGCTGTCGTGTCTACGCTGCCCTCAGGTTGCAGCACGTTCGTCGCCGATGGCGTGACTTATCAGAATTGCGGCGGCACCTACTACGCACCCCGCTACGATGGCCCGAACGTCGTATACGAAGCGGTCTCACCGCCGTCGTCCGGTTGGAATCAATGACCTGAAAGGCTATCAACACTCACCCTCGCCCGCTCGTGGGCGAGGAAACAAATACCCACATTACTTTGCGGAAATACCACGATAGAGTCCGGGCGTGTCCGGTTTTTATCATGACCAGCAACCGTGGCGGTGACCCATCATGCTTAAAATTCCAAAAATAATGAAAACGGATTCGGTGAATATACCGCTTTGGCTTATTCCGATGCTGTATGTGGGCGCGACCATCGCTTGCGTCCTGGTGTTGCCGCGACTGGAGCAGAACTATCTCGCCGCCTACAGCCACGGCATGTCGGTCGCGTCAGCCCAGGCGACGCTGTCCGCCGTCGCCTCCGGGATGATGGCGCTGACCGGTATCGTGTTTGCGCTGGCCTTCGTCATGGTGCAGTTCAGCGCCATCGCCTATTCACCGCGCCTGGTCGCCTGGTTTGGCCGCGACCCGGTGCTGTTTCATGCGCTCGGCCTGTTCACCGCCACGTTTTTTTACGCCATCGGCACCCTGGCCTGGATCGATCGTGGAGGGGACGGTAGGGTACCCCTGTTCTCAGTCGTACTCGTGACGGTGTTGCTGATCCTTAGCATGATGGTTTTCGCCAAGCTGGTGCAGCGGCTGAACGATATTCAGATTACCAACGTGCTCCATTTCGTCGGCCAGCAGGGGCGCGGGGTCATCCGAGCGATGTTCCCGCGCCTGGACGCACCGGCGGGCGCGACACTGGAGTCGTGGAGAGCAGCGGTCGAGGCAGCCCAGCAGCGTCCGGTCACTCAAACCCTGCGCTACTCCGGCGAACCCATGACCCTGACCCGATTCCAGATCGCCGCCCTGGTCCGGCAGGCCCAGGAAACCGACACCGTCATCGTGATGGAATGCGCCGTCGGGGATACCCTGGTTGAAGACACCCTGCTGTTGCGCGTGCATGGCGGCCAGCAACCGCTCGCCGAGGCCCCACTCCGGCGGGCGATTCAGGCGGCGCGGGAACGCACCTTCGAGCAGGATCCCAAGTACCCCCTGCGCCTGTTGGTGGACATCGCCATCAAGGCCCTCTCCCCGGCGATTAACGATCCGACCACGGCGGTCCAGGCCATCGACCAGATCGAGGATTTGCTGCACCGCCTCGGCCGGCGCGCGCTCGACGCCGGCTGTATGATGGATGAACAGGGCGCTCTGCGCCTCGTGTTCCCGACGCCCACCTGGGAGGACTACCTGACGCTCGCCTTCGACGAGATTCGTCAGTATGGCGCCAGTTCGGTCCAGGTGATGCGCCGGTTGCGCTCGGCCCTCGTTGGCTTGGCGGATTCCGTGACCGAGGCCGAGCGCAAGGAAGGGGTGCAGCGGTATCTCCGCCATTTGAACCTGACGGTGGAGCACTCGGTGTTCGACGCCGAAGATCAGGTGATGGCGTTGCAGGAAGACCGGCAGGGCTTGGGCCAGTCGCGCCGGCGGGTCGAGCGGTAGGAACATTGTTAAACATCATGCGGATTCCACGAACTTCGCGGAGGATGTGATGGAACCGGAAATGACCTTGACCGCCGCGCGCTTGCGGGCGCCGCGCGCCGCCGCCATTGCTGGCATCCTCTTCGCGGTCCTGTTGATAATCAGCTTTTGGCTGATTCGATTGGCCATCCCGGCTAATCCACTGGAAGCAGGGGTATGGCTTCAGACCCGTTCGAACACGGTGGCGCTGGCGCTGAACCTGGTGCCGTTCGCCGGCATCGCCTTCCTGTGGTTTATCGGGGTGTTGCGCGACCGTCTGGGGGAACGGGAAGACCGCTTCTTCGCCACCGTCTTTCTCGGCAGCGGGCTGTTGTTCCTCGCCATGCTGTTCATGTCAGCGGCGATGGTGGGCGGCATCATCATCGCTTATGCAGCGGACCCCAGCCGGCTGATCGGTTCCACCACCTTTGCCTCCGCTCGCGCCATGGCGTATGAAATCATGAACATCTACGCGATCAAGATGGCAGGGGTGTTTATGATCGCCACGTCCACGCTGGCGATTCGCACCGGCTTCATCGCCCGCTGGATCGCATGGCTCGGCTATGCGGTGGCGCTGCTCCTCCTGCTCAGCAGTCGCTACATCGAGAGGATTTTGCTGGTCTTTCCGCTGTGGGTGCTCCTGATCAGCCTCTACATCCTGATCGATAATTTGCGTCGACCATCGCCAGCGACAGCCCCAGCCCCAGCCCCAGAGAATGAAAGTCGGAATTCCCAAAATGCATGAGAACGCCCATGCCACGCCCTGACCCCAACACGCCCATCGTCACCCTCCCCGAACCGGTCGCGGACGCGCCGCTCCCTGCGCCGGCATCGCTTTCGAGTATGGTCGATCTGCTGGTGCAAGCCGGCAGCTTGCTGCTCCAGCACGGCGCCGACGCCGGCCGCGTGGAAGCCAGCTTGCAACAGATGGAAGCCGGACTGGGCATCGAGCGGATCGATGTGGTGGTCATGTCCAAAACCCTCCTGCTCACCGCCACCCGCCAGGACGCCCACCACACTCGGGTGGCGCGCGTACCTATCGTGGGCGTCAACATGAACAGCCTTAACGAGGTGGAGCAGTTGCTGGGATTGTTCCAGCAGGGACGGGTGACCCCCGGACAACTGGCGGTCATCCTGGAACAGATCGCAATCCTGCCGCACCACTATTCGCGCGGCATGATTGTGGCGGCAACCGGGTTGGCCTGTGCGGCGTTCTGTCGGCTGTTCGGCGGCGACTGGGCCGCGCTGGCGATCACCGGCGTGGCCTCCGCAGTCGCCGCCTGGGTGCGGATGGAGCTGAACCGGCGGCAGGTCAATTATTTCCTGGTGGTCCTGATCACGGCACTGGTGGCCAGCCTGCTGGCAAGCAGCGCGCTCTGGGTCAGCCAAACCCCGCAAAGCGCGCTGACGGCGGCGGTCTTGCTGCTGGTGCCGGGGGCGCCGCTGATCAACGCCAGCGTCGATATCCTGCGCGGGCATATTTCCGCCGGCCTGGCCCGGGCCACCACCAGCCTGGTGGTGTTTCTCGGGATCGCACTCGGCCTGGGAATCGTGGTCTGGTTGCTCCAGGTCGAGCTATGAGCGGCGTCGAACTGGCGGTGTTGCTGGTGCAAAAAGGCTGCTGGGCGGCGGTGGCGACCCTGGGGTTTTCGGTATTGTTCAATGTGCCGAAGTACGCCTTGCCCTATTGCGCGCTGATCGGCGCGTTGGGCTACGCGCTGCGCACCGCCCTGATGAGCGGCGGCGCGGGCATGGCGTTGGCGACCCTGTGCGCGGCGCTGCTCATCGGCGTCCTGGCCACGATCCTGGCGCAACGTTTCGCGGTCAGCGGAACGCTGTTCGCCGTCGGCCCGGCGATTCCACTGGTGCCCGGCAGTTACGCCTACAAGGCGGTGATGGGCCTGGTGATAGCGGCCAATTCGCCCGAGATGGAACCCGGCGGCGAACTGTTGCTGGCGGCAGCCGACAATGGCGTCAAGGCCACGCTAACCCTTCTGTTTTTGAGCTTTGGAATCGCGCTGCCGGGCCTGATGTGGAGCGCTCTCCGACGCACGGGCTGAGGCGTGGGCCTCCAACCACACAGAGAACCCCATCTTTAGTATGCAGTATGCTTGCGCCGGTCCTTTTCATTCCCGTCATTCATTCCCAACGCAACTTCATGCAGGTCACTTTTTCCTATGAACTACGCGCTCACTGCTTTATCCATTACCTTTGGTTTGTTTTTTGGCATGTTGCTTTTTTTAGATATTGGTCGGCGGATCGGCCTCCGGCGGCGGGCGCAAGATCCCGAGGGCGCGGGGGTGGGAACCAGCGCGGTGGATGGCGCGGTCTTCGCCCTGCTGGGCCTGCTCATCGCGTTCACCTTCTCGGGCGCCGCCTCGCGGTTTGACGCCCGCCGGGTTTTGATTGTCGAGGAAGCCAATGCGATTGGCACCGCTTACCTGCGGCTCGACCTGTTGCCGGCCAGCGCGCAACCGGCGCTGCGCGATCTGTTCCGGCGTTATGTGGATTCCCGGTTGGAGGCCTATCGGAAATTGCCCGACCTCGATGCGGCCAAGGCGGAGTTGGCCCGCTCCACGCAGTTACAGGGAGAGATTTGGACTCAGGCGGTTGCCGCCGGGCGGTTGGAGGGCGCGCTACCCGCCGCCACAGTGTTGTTGCTGCCGGCGCTGAATCAGATGATCGACATCACCACTACTCGCACCATGGCCGGCCAGATGCATCCACCCACGATTATCTTCGGGATGCTGTACGGATTGGCGCTGGCCAGCGCACTGCTGGCCGGCTACGGCATGACCGGCGGCAGGTCGCGGGACTGGCTCCATATGCTCGCCTTTGCGGTGGTTTTGGCGCTCGCGATCTATGTCATTATCGACATCGAGTATCCACGGCTGGGCTTGATTCGGGTCGATGCCTTCGACCAGGTTCTCGTGGAGGTTCGGGCGAGCATGAAGTAAGCACGGATTCAGCTTCCGGCGACCCGCTGGCTGAAGACCGTTTGGCGTTCTGAAGGTGAGATCAGCTCAGCCCGCCCCTGACCCCGGTTGGTCTTGGCGATAAAGCAACAACTGACGGATAATGCCGGCCTTCGCGGAAACGGAACCCAGAATCGATGTGGTTTAGAAATCTGACAATACTGCGCTTGACGGAGCCGTTTCCCTTCAACGCCGAATCGTTGGCCGCGCGCTTGGCCGCGCGCGCCTTTCAGCCCTGCCCCAGTCATCAACCCAGCGCGACGGGCTGGACGCCGCCTCTGGGGCGCAAGGCGGTCGATCAAGTGCATCAGGTCAGCGGTCGCCTGCTGATCTGCCTGCGCACGGAAGAAAAGGTGCTGCCAGCGATGGTGGTGAACCAGGTCTTAGCCGAGCGCATCGCCCTGATCGAAGATCAGCAGGGGCGGCCCGTGCGGCGGCGCGAAAAGCAGGAACTGCGCGACCAGCTCGTGCAGGAGCTATTGCCGCGCGCCTTGAGCCGCAACCGGCTGGGCTACGCTTATCTGGACCCGGCAGCGGGCTGGCTGATGGTGGATAGCGCCAGTCCTCGGGGGGTCGAGGAGATCACCGGAGCGTTGCGCGCAGCGCTGGATTCGCTGCCGGTTGCGCCGCTGCGGGTGGCGTGGTCGCCCTCGGCCGTGATGACGGCCTGGCTGACCGAGGGCCAGGCGCCGCCGGCATTTACCCTGGGCGATGTCTGCGAATTGCGCGAGGACAGTGCTGCGGGTGGGGTCGTGCGCTGCCGGGGCCAGGATTTGACCGGCGAGGAAATGCACGGTCATTTGCAGGCCGGCAAGCAGGTCACCCGACTGGGGCTGATCTGGAATGAGCGGGTTGCTTTGGTGCTGGATGAGACTCTGGTGGTGCGCCGGCTCCAGTTTCTCGACGTGGTCCGGGAAGCGTTGCGAGAGACCACCGCCGAGTCGATGGAAGCCGTGTTCGACGCTGAATTTGCGCTGATGACCGGGGAACTGGCGCTGCTGCTGCCGCGCTTGCTGGAGTCGTTCGGCGGCGCAGCGTGACAGGGCGCGGTTTCCGCCGGTTGACGCATGAAAGAGAACGTGGATCCGGCCGATCCGGCGCAAGTGGGACCTCTAATGCATTCGGAAAAACGGGATAATGGATAATTGGCGACTGATCAACGTGATCGTGCCGGTAGGCATCCTGGCGATCCTGGCGCTGGCTGGCTGGCTGGCCATCCATTATATGCGGGAGCAGAAGCGGCGGCTCGAAGCGCGGAGACAGGCGCTCCGGCAGGCGATGGCGGACCGGGCGGCGGCGGAACAGACCGCAGCGGACCGGGCGGCGGCGGTGGCCCAGGCGGCGGCGAGGGCGGCGGCGGATCGCCTGGCGGCTAAACGGGCGGCGCTGGAAAAGGCCGCACTGGAGCGGGTGGCTCAGGACAAGGCCCTCGTGGAACAGACTATCGCCGAATGGGCCGCCGCCGAGCAGGCCGAGTCCGAGCGAGTGCAGTTGCACAAGGCGACAGCGGAGCGGCGGGAAGCCGAGGAAGTCGAGTCCCGGTTGCGGGCCGTCGAGGAAGCCATTACGGAATGGATCGATGCGGAGCGGGAAGGCAACCGGCTGGCCGCTGCCGCAACGCCCGGCAAACCGCCGCCGAAGAAAACCTATACCCGCACTGAAGCCATTCACCAGCAGGTGCGCGCGCACGCCGAATCGGTAGCCAAGGAAGTTCAGGAACTGGAATATATCAAGAATCGAATCCAAGCCGGGGTGGACTTTCTGCCCATTGAGTTCAAGCAAACGATAGATGACTGGAAAGAAGGTCGGGTGTTACGCCATAGCACCTTCGATGATCTCAAGCTCAAGTTTCGCTACAAAGCCTATTCGGTCGAGGATGGCTACGAACTGCTGTACATGTACAACCAGTGGATTACCCAGCAGCGGCAGAAACTGCGAGTGTTCATCCGGCTGCTCGGCGCCGAGGTGGAAACTTCGGAGAGCATCCAGGCGGCTATTGAGCAGGCCGAGCGGATCGAGCGGGAAAAGTATCTGGAAATGGACGTGGACGTGATTTTTACCTTGCGCGATATCCGCGACATTCTGGACAAGCTGATCGGCATCGAAACCATCCTCAAGGAGCTGGAGCAGGTCTGCCGCAAGCGGTCCGAGCAGATTATCGCACCGTCCTGGGAGGCCAAGGGTTCCCTGTGAACCGCCACGCCAACGGTCGATCAACGCTACGCTATACTCAAGCCGGGCCGGCGAGACTCGCATCGGAGTTTCGCCTGACGCCCTTGCCATTGATCCTGCCAGGACGATGTAACCTCTGGCAAACCATGACTTTCAGGAGAACGGCTTCATGAGAAAAGCATTATCCCTGCTGGTATTTTCCGTTCTGGTTGCCGTTGGCGTCGCCGCCTGGGGCGCCGACAAGACCCTCAAGCTGGGCGTCATCGCCGAGCTGACCGGCGACATGCCCGCCGTGGGAACGTCCTGCAAGAACGCCGCTGAAATGGCGGTCAAGGAGATTAACGCGGCGGGAGGCCTCAAGGTGGGCAAGGAAAAAATGAAGGTGGAACTGGTGGTGGAGGATAACGCCGGCAAGGCGGACCAGTCCGCCGCCGCCGCCCAGAAGCTGATCACTCAGGATGAGGTGCTGGCGATTGTCGGTCCCAACGCCAGCCGCTATGCCATTCCCGCTTCGGAAATCGCCGAGAGTTCCGAGACGGTGCTGATCACGCCCTGGTCGACCAATCCCAAGACCACCCGCGACGCCAACACCAACCAGCCCAAGAAATATGTGTTCCGGGCCTGCTTCATTGATCCCTTCCAGGGTGGGGTGCTGGCCAAGTTCGCGCTGGAAAACCTGAAGGCCAAGAAAGCAGCGGTGCTGTATGACGTGGCGTCCGATTACAACAAGGGCATCGCCGAGGTGTTCAAGGAAAGCTACGAAAAGCTGGGCGGCAAGATCGTCGCCTTCGAGACCTACACCACCAACGACAAGGATTTCTCGGCGCAGCTCACCAAGATCAAGGACGCCAAGCCCGACGTGATCTTCCTGCCCAACTACTACAGCGAAGTGCCGCTGCAAGTGCAACAGGCCAAGCGGCTGGGCATCACCGTCCCGATTATCGGCAGCGACTCCTGGGGCAGCAATGAATTGCTGACGCTGGGCGGCGCCGATCTGAACGGCTACTACTTCAGCACCCACTACGCCGCCGACAATGCCGCGCCAGTGGCCAAAAAGTTTATCGCCGACTATGAGAAGGCTTATGGAACCAAGCCGGACGACGTAGCCGCGCTGACCTATGACGCTTTCGGGTTGCTGTTTGGCGCAATTCAAGGCGCGGGCAAGGCCGACCGCGAAGCCATCCGCGCATCGCTGTCCACCTTGCCCAGTTACAAGGGTGTCACGGGCGATATGAAGTTCCAGGCTGATTCACGGGATCCGATCAAGAGCGCGGTGATCCTGCAAATCAAGGATGGCAAGTTCACCTATTTCACCAACGCTAATCCTTGAAGAAAAGCAGCGAGTGGCGAGTAGAGAGGATCCCGGCTGCTCGCTACTTGCCGCGCGCTGTTCGCCCTCACCTCCAGCGGCCTCAACGGGCCGTTCTTTTTGTCAACCCAAAGTATCACGGCAGATCCGATCTTGAGCGAAGGCATCGTCTACTGGCTGCAACAGGCCCTTAACGCCCTGCAACTGGGCAGCATCTACGCCCTGATCGCCCTGGGCTACACCATGGTCTATGGCATCCTGACCATGATCAATTTCGCCCATGGCGATGTCTTCATGGTCGGAGCGTTTTTCTGTTTCCTGGCCGCCGTGCATCTGGGCCTGCCGTTTACCCCCACGCTGCTGCTGACCCTGCTGGGCGCGGCGCTGCTGGGCGTGCTGATCGAGCGGCTGGCGTACAAGCCGCTGCGCCATGCCCCCCGGGTGTCGGCCATCATCACCGCGCTGGGGGTGGGGCTGTTCCTGGAGAATTTCACCCTGGCGCTGGCGCCTTATCCCAAGAATATCCCGGCGCTGCTGGAGAACGTGACCTGGAATCTGGGCGGGGTCTCGCTGTCGTCGCTCCAGGTCATCATCATCGCGCTGTCGCTGGGCTTGATGTTCCTGCTCGATTATGTCGTGCATCGCACCCCGGTAGGCATGGCGATGCGGGCCATTTCCTGGGACAAGACCTTTGTGCCGCTGATGGGGGTGCCGCTGGATCTGATCATCTCCGTCACCTTCGCTATCGGCGCCGGACTGGCAGGCGCGGCGGGCGTCCTGTACGCCCTGGCCTATCCGGTGATTGATCCCTACATGGGCATCATGGTGGGCTGGAAGGCGTTTATTTCCGCGGTGGTGGGCGGCATCGGCAACATTCGCGGGGCGATGATCGGCGCCTATATCCTGGGTGCGGTGGAGATCATGGTGACGGCCTTCTTTCCGTCCACCTACCGGGATTTCGTCGCGTTCAGTCTGCTGATGCTGCTGATCGTCATTCGCCCCTACGGCATTCTGGGCCAGCCACGGACCCAAAAA
>Ga0209573_1000474_pt1 | contig 84735 bp, 72 predicted proteins | sample TNRBio252014_DNA_FD_185870 | JGI IMG/M metagenome (GOLD analysis project Ga0209573, IMG submission 185870) | Wastewater treatment Type I Accumulibacter community from EBPR Bioreactor in Madison, WI, USA - TNR Reactor_6/25/2014_ DNA (SPAdes)... | ecosystem: Engineered > Bioreactor > EBPR >... | reverse complement strand
TGGCGCACCATCGGCACCCTCATCGACCTCTTCACACCAGCCGAATGCGCAAACTTCTTCACCGCCGCAGGCTATGAGCCAGAGTGAGTGGAAACCGCTCTAGCAGGTGATGGCGTCGGGGTGGGGTATGCGCCCGCACCGACCCCGTCGGGCATGAGATGGTCGAGCGTGTCGTTGTCGCGCACGTTGGCGTGTTCATTTGTTCTGCCTCCTTCGCCCTGTATCGGTCTTTATACGTTATAACATATCAATTCTCGACTTCATGTCGAACGCTCCCCTTCGCCCGGTCGCGCCATCGCGGCGCCGAACGAACGGTCGCCGAGGCGTGCCGCAGGCGGTGCTTCGCTCCGATGCCGCCGGCTCACCCTCCCGCAGGTCGGGTGCCGGCGCACCGCGTTCGCCTGCGAACGCACATCGTTTGCAAATGTATAAAAGCACCAATAATTTTACGGATATGCTGTTTCTGCATATCCAGTTTGCGGAGGTGCATACCGTCGCGCATGTCCGTGCGAAGCTGGCCGCCCCCTTGCGGCAAACAACAGCTCAGGGCTCGCACGAACGTGCTACGCGGATGTCGACCAGGCGAAACAACGACTGCCGGGCGCTTCAGGCGTCGGCTCGAACAAACCAGCGGGAGGAGAGAACTGTGAAACTAGATCAGGGCAGATGCGCAGGCATGACTTGCGGACGCCCCTACTCCGCCGTTCAGCATCTCCACCACTTCGTCCTGACAGGCACCGCATTGCGGCGTACAGCCGAGCGCTGCATAGACGTCGTCGGCCGTCCGTACCCGACCGGTGGCGATGACCCGTTTCACCTCGCGGTCGCTCAGCGCATTGCACACACAGACATACATTCGTTTCTCGCCATGATCCGCGGTCGTTCTTTGTTGAGAATAACTCGCAGTCGCGGACGTTGGCAAGCACCTTATCCGGTGCGGCATCGCCGGGCCGCGGGAACCACCGCCCGAGAAACCGGGAAGGACAGAATGTTTGAGGGCGGAAAGGGGCGGGCTGCGCGCTGGAGCGGCAACCCGCGCCACAGTCTAGAGCTGCGATTGCAGGTAGTTGTGTAGACCGACCTTGTCGACCAGCGCCACCTGCGTCTCCAGGTAATCGATGTGCTCCTCGGAGTCCTTGAGGATGTCGCGCAGCAGTTGTCGGCTCACGAAGTCCGACTTTCGCTCGCACAGGGCAATTGCCGCCAGAACGTCCGTACGCGAACGCACCTCCATCGCGAGGTCATTTCGCAACAATTCCGGGATATCCTCGCCGATCGACAGCTTGCCAAGATCCTGGAGATTGGGAAGTCCTTCCAGAAACAGGATCCGTTTGATCAGCCAGTCCGCGTGCTTCATCTCGCCCAGCGACTCCTCGTATACCTTGCGTCCGAGGGTCAGGAAGCCCCAGTTGTCGAGCATCCTGGCGTGCAGGAAATACTGGTTGATCGCGGTCAATTCGTTCCTGAGAATAGCGTTCAAATGTTTGATTATTTCTACGTCGCCCTGCATTTATGCCTCTCCGTATGGCGGTACGGCCTGCCGACGGGATGCCGACCGACGCCCGTGGAGTGACATGCGCAAGATTGCAGCGAGTCGCAAGCAATAATCGCAGACTTTGGCACCGGACGTCCCGCACCCCCTGTCCCTCCGATGCGCACGCCTCCGGAAGGACGTACGCCACGAACCCGGCGGTGCACCCGCCGGGTGTCATCGTCGCCGCGCCGTCGCCACGGGCCGGACTCATCGTGGCCGGCCGGCCGTGCGCGCCCGCAGCCACAGGGCGAGGCCGGTCATGCCGACGATGTAGCCCAGTCCGCCGAGCACATCGCGCAGCAGCACCTGTTCCTCGAACTGGGCCAGCTGTTCGCGCAGCGGCCCCAGCTGTCGGGCGACGGCGGCATCGACCAGCGTCGCAAGCGCAGCGGCGTCGCCGCCGGCCGCGCTCGGCGCCGATGCCACCGGAGCCTGCGGCGTCCCGCCTTCCATCGCAGACGGCAGTGCCACTGTGGTGGCGGGGTCGCCGGTGGTGACCGGAGGCGCGCCGGCATCGCCCCCCGGCAGCGCCGGCTGCAGTTCCACCGCGGTGATCACGAACTCCGCCGCGTGGCCGTCGCCGGCGTCGGCGACGATGCGGTGGTCGATCCGGCGCGCAGGATCGACGCTGAAGCGGCCTTCGGCGTCGGTCAGGGTCTTCGCCAGCACCGTGCCGTCGGGCGCCGAGGCGGTCACATTCACCCCTTTCGCCGGCGCCTCCCGGCCGAAGAACACGAGGCCGCGGATGGTGGTGCCGTCGACGAAGGCGAACACCTTCAGTTTGTGCGCCTGTACAGCAGACGGCACCAACGTCAGGCTCAGCGCCGCGAACAGCAGCACCACCGTCGCTCGCCTCCGCAAGCGGCGCCTTTCAGGCATGACGCGGACGTTCCTCCGTCAGACGCAGCGGCAGCGACAGCACTTCCGGCTTCACCCGGTGCAGGAAAGCGACGACGGTGGCGGTGATCACCGCTTCCACCGCTATGACCGGCAGGTGAGCCGCCAGCACCAGCTTGGCGGCCGGCAGGAACTCCGCCCCGCTCAAGGCCAGGGCAGCCCCCGCCGTAAGCGCGGTGCCGGCGACCGCGAGCGCGCCGGACGCAGCCCCCAACAGCACGGGAGAGCAGCCCCGGCGCAGCGGGCGCGCAAAGGCGAGCGCGCAGACCATCCCCGGCAGCGCCATGATCAGCGTGTTGACGCCCAGAACGGTTATGCCGCCGAAACCGAAGAACACCGCCTGCAGCAACAGGCCGACGAAAATCGCCGGCACCGCTGCCCAGCCGAGTACGATGCCGAGGAGGCCGTTGAGGATCAGGTGCACGTTCGACGGCCCCACCGGCACATGCACCAGCGAGGCGACGAAGAAGGCCGCACTCATCAGCCCGACGTAGGGCAGCCGTTCGCCGTCGATCTGGCGCAATCCGTAGGCGATGGCCGCGGCGGCGACCGCCGAGCCGCCGACGAGAACCGGTGCTGAAAGGACACCGTCGACGAGATGGGCCATGGCGGACGCTCCTTCCCGATTACTTCATGTCGACGGCGCGAACCCAGATCAGAGCGCCCATCTCCACCGGCACCTCTTCGCCGGTCGGCGCCTTCATCGGAGCGTCGCCTTCCAGCAGCGCGGCGAAACCCCACCAGCCGGCGCGCGGCATGGCGTAGCCGAACGCCCCCTGCGCGTCAGCCTTGATCACCTGGGTCACGAAGGGATCGGACGGCGCCCTGACCGATCCGTCGTTGCGCCACTCCACTTCGATCTCGGCGAACGGCACCGGCTCTCCGCCGCGGCGGACGACGCCGCTGAAGAGGTTGCCGGTCCACAGGCCGTAGGGGCGGGAGAGCGGCTCGATTTCCACCGGCAGGCCGACCATGGCGTCCCAGCCGTCGTCGCCGCCGAAGGCATCCACCACCACCTTGGTGTAGTGGACGATCATCACCTTCTCCGCCGGCTCCCAGTACGGCGCGGGCTGGATGAAGAAGACGTGGTCGCCCGGCTGCGCCAGCGTGTACGACAGTCGCCACCCGGTCTTGCCGTCCACTGGCCGGGCGGCGAGCCGGCTGCGCAGGTCTTCCTGCTTGCCGTCGACCAGTACGCCCACGCGGACCGGCTCAGCCATCGCCATCACCGGCCCGCCCTCGAACGGATGCGTGAACACCGCATCCACCGTGATCGCGCGCTGCTCCGGCTTGGAGACGATGTCGGTGGAGGGAATCAGTTCCAGGAAGTGGGCGCGGGCCGATGCCACCGGCAATAGCATCGGCAACAGGACGGCCCCCCAGCAGAGTTGAGTTGTTTTTATCATAACTCATATTATCCTGCTCTGATGGTCCGCACGAGAGGAACGGGGACGTGCGCCGTGGCCTCGACTGTAGCGACGGTCGGCGGAATGGACAAGGATGCGGACGATAAAAAAGCGAGGGTTGAACACCCCAATCGAGCAGTGCGCCCGCCTCATTAACGCCACTATACTCCTTTCAGAAAGTGCGCGTCAGACGCAGTCGGTGCCGCCGCGCGGGAGCTTCGCGGTTTCGCCGTCGCGGATCGCGAAAGGACACGGATGCCTTTGGCCGAAACGATCGCGCTTGTCGACGATGATCGCAACATCCTCGCCTCAGTATCGATGGCGCTGGAAGCGGAAGGCTTCCGGGTGGTCACCTATGCCGACGGCGCCGAAGCGCTCACCGGCCTCGCCCGCCAACCCGTCGATCTCGCCATCCTGGACATCAAGATGCCCCGCATGGACGGCCTGGAGCTGATCAGCCGCCTGCGGCAGGTCAGCGACGTACCGGTGATCTTCCTCACCTCCAAGGACGACGAGCTGGACGAGGTGCTGGGCTTGCGCATGGGCGCCGACGACTACATCACCAAGCCGTTCTCGCAGCGGCTGCTGATCGAGCGCATCCGCGCCGTCCTGCGCCGGCGCGTCGCGGCCGCCCCGGATCAGGCCGATACGGAGGTGATACGCCGCGGAGAACTGGTCCTGGACGAGACCCGCCACCTCTGCACCTGGCGCGGCCGTGAAGTGAACCTGACCGTCACCGAATTCCTGCTGGTGCAGGCGCTGGCGCGGCGGCCGGGACACGTCAAGAGTCGTGACCAGTTGATCGATGCCGCATACGGTGAGCATATTTACGTCGACGATCGGACGATCGACAGTCACATCAAGCGCCTGCGCAAGAAGTTCAAGGACGTGGACGGGGAATTCGCGCACATCGAGACCCTCTACGGCGTCGGCTACCGCTACCGCGCCGTCTGAGCGGCGATGCCTGAACAGCGGCCGGGCGGGAATCCCGGCGGGAAGCCGGCCACCAACAGCGCCGGCAGCCCGGCGCGACGGCCGGCGAGGAAGGGGCCGCGGCGACTGGGCATGTCGCCGATCACGCGCCGCATCCTCGCGGTCAATCTGCTGGCGCTGGGGTTCCTGTTCGCCGGCATGCTGTACCTGGACGAGTACCGGCGGGGATTGATCACCGCCGAACTGGCGACCATGCGCAGCGAGGCGAACCTGTTCGCCGCCGCCATCGGCGAGAGCGCCACCTTCGCCGACCCCACCACCGGCGAAGGCCTGATCGCGCTGATGGCGCAGCAGATGGTGCGCCGCATGGTGGAGAGTTCCCGCGTCCGGGCGCGCCTGTTCAACGAGGAGGAATCGCTGATCGCCGACAGCCTGCTGCTCGGCGGGCCGGGAGGCGTCGTGCAGGTGGAGGAGCTGCCGGCGCCGCGCACCGAGACCCAGCAGGTGCGCGACTTCTTCGCCGGCTACGACCGGCTGCTGGCGCGGCTGTGGAGCCGCGAGGACCTGCCGGTCTACCTGGAGAAGTCGGTGCAGAGCGCCCGCGACTACCCGGAGGTGATGCTGGCGCTCTCCGGCGAGACGGCGACGACCATCCGCGCCGGTCCCGACGGCGGCATGGTGCTCAGCGTCGCCGTGCCGGTGCAGCGCTACAAGCAGGTGCTGGCGGCGCTGATGCTGACCAAGGGTTCGACCGAGATCGATGCCGCCGTGCTCAAGGTCCGCCTCGACGTGCTCAAGTGGTTCCTGCTGGCGCTCGCGGTCACCGTGCTGCTGTCGATCTACCTGGCCGGCACCATCGCCAGCCCGATCCTCAGGCTCGCCACCGCCGCCGAACGGATGCGCCGCGACCGCCACCGGCGCCACGCCATCCCCGACTTCGGCAACCGCCGCGACGAGATCGGCCAGCTGGCCGCAGCACTCCGCGACATGACCGAGGCGCTGTGGCTGCGCATCGACGCCAACGAGCGCTTCGCCGCCGACGTGGCGCACGAAATCAAGAACCCGCTGAGCTCGTTGCGCAGCGCCGTCGAGACGGCGGCCCGCGTCAACGACGGGGACCGGCGCCAGAAGCTGATGGGCATCATCCTCGACGACGTGGGCCGCCTCGACCGGCTGATCAGCGACATCTCGGACGCCTCGCGGCTGGACGCCGAGCTGTCGCGCGAATTCTCCGAGCCGGTGGACCTGCGCCAGATGCTGCGCACCATCGCCGAGGTGACGGAGATGACGGCGCAGCAGCAGCGCACCCGCCTGGTGGTCGACGTGGACGGCAAGCGGGACCTGGTGGTCACCGGCATCGAGGGCCGGCTGGTGCAGGTGTTCCGCAACCTGATCGCCAACGCGCTCTCGTTCAGCCCGCCCGACAGCACGATCACGCTGCGCGCCCGGCGCGAGAACGCGACCGTCGTCGCCGAGGTGCTGGACGAGGGGCCGGGGATCCCGGAAGGCCGCGAGAAGGACATCTTCGCCCGCTTCTACTCGGAACGGCCGCAGACCGAGAAGTTCGGCCAGCACTCGGGCCTGGGGCTCAGCATCTCGAAGCAGATCGTGGAAGCCCACGGCGGCACGGTGGTGGCCCAGAACCGCCGCCACCCGGACGGCCGCATCCTGGGCGCCCGCTTCGTCGTCAGCCTGCCGGTGGAGTGAGCCGCGCGGCAGCCGGGAGCATCGGTGCCATGGGCGGCGCGATGGGCGGCGGGGGCGCCGATCCGGAAAATGTCGTCATCTGTCGTCATTTGTCGTCATTTTCCCCGCCAACCCATTGATAACGCACAAACGTAAATGTCGTCAAAAGTCGTCATTCCTGTCGTCACCATGTCGTCATTCGTCGTCAAATGTCGTCATCTGTCGTCATTTCCGCCGCCGCGCCCTGCAGGGTCCGAATGCGGCGCCGGGCGGGAGCGGCGGGCAGAGGCGCCAGTATGCCCACGCTCGTGCCCGCCCGGTCCAGCCGCCGAATCCGGCGACACAGCGTGGTGCGCATTGGTCCTGAAGCATCGCTCGCCCATTCCGCGGCTCAGCTAAAAGACGAGGGCGGTGCGTCCACGCACCGCCCTGTAACTTGGCAACCAGTCTGCTATCCGAGCAGGGTGTCGCTTACGCCGAAGCCTCCGGATATAGCGTCGATCGGCGCGTCGCCGCCTATCAGGGTGTCGCTTACGCCGAAGCCTCCGGATATAGCGTCGATCGGCGCGTCGCCGCCTATCAGGGTGTCGCTTACGCCGAAGCCTCCGAAAATAGCGTGGATCAGCGCGTCGCCGCCTATCCCTCCCATCCACGGGATGTCTACGAATATAGCGTCGATCGGCGCGTCGCCGCCTATCAAGGTGTCGTCGTCGCCCTCGACGTCGATAAGCTCCAGCTTCACGCCATTGACGGTGATCTCGGCCAGTTCGAAGTTGGTCGCGCTGACAATGCCGGCAAGCGCCAGCGACTGCCAAACGGGGTCGTTGGCGTACGTCCGGAGCTGCTCTACCTCGATGGAGGAAAGCGCTGCGTACTGCGCCTCCGTCAGATCGAACCGCAGGGTATCGATCCCATCACCACCCTCGAGCACGTCGTTGCCCCCATTGCTGATGACGGTGTCGTTGCCACCGCCGCCGTGCAGGACGTCGTTGCCGGCCCCGCCATCGATCACGTTGTCCCCGTCATCGCCCGCCAGCATGTCGTCGTGAGCGGAACCGGTCAGGTTTTCGATCGCCGTCAGCATGTCGCTACCGCCGCCACCGGTGTGCTGTTCACCCGCGAGGTCAAGGTAGACGGTGACCGCTGCGCCGGCGGAGGCGTAGCTCGCGGTATCGATGCCGGCGCCGCCGTCGAGGACGTCGTTTCCGGCCCCGCCGTCGATCACGTTGTCCCCGGCATTGCCGGAAAGCGTGTCGTCGTAGGCGGAGCCGGTCAGGTTCTCGATCGCCGTCAGCGTGTCGATGCCGGCGCCGCCGGTGTTCTGCTGACCGGCGACGAGGAGATTGACGGTGACCGCCGCGCCGGCCGAGGCATAGCTCGCCGTGTCGACACCGGCACCGCCATCGATCACGTTGTCCCCGGCATTGCCGGAAAGCGTGTCGTCGTAGGCGGAGCCGGTCAGGTTCTCGATCGCCGTCAGCGTGTCGATGCCGCCGCCACCGGTGTTCTGCGCACCCGCGAGCGCTAGGCTGACGTCGACCGCTGCGCCGGCCGAAGCGTAGGTCGCCGTGTCGACACCGGCTCCGCCATCGATCACGTTGTCCCCGGCATTGCCGGAAAGCGTGTCGTCGTAGCGGGAGCCGGTCAGGTTCTCGATCGATATCAGCGTGTCGATGCCGGCGCCGCCGGTGTTCTGCGCACCCGCGAGGGCGAGATCGACGGTGACCGCCGCGCCGGCCGAGGCGTAGGTCGCCGTGTCCACGCCGGCGCCGCCGTCGAGGACGTCGTTGCCAGCCCCGCCATCGATCGAGTCGTTGCCGGCGCCGCCATCGAGCACGTTGTCTCCGGTATTGCCGGAGAGCGTGTCGTCGTAAGCGGAGCCGGTCAGGTTCTCGATCGCCTTCAGTGTATCGCTGCCGGCCCCGCCGGTGTTCTGCGCACCGGTGAGAGCGAGACTGACGACGACCGCTGCGCCGGCCGAGGCGTAGGTCGCCGTGTCGATGCCGGCGCCGCCATCGATCACGTTTTCCCCGACATTGCCGGAAAGCGTGTCGTCGTAGCGGGAGCCGGTCAGGTTCTCGATCGATATCAGCGTGTCGATCCCGTCGCCGCCGGTGTTCTGCGCACCCGCGAGTGCTAGGCTGACGTCGACCGCTGCGCCGGCCGAGGCGTAGCTCGCGGTGTCGATGCCGGCGCCGCCGTCGAGGACGTCGTTGCCGGCCCCGCCATCGATCACGTTGTCCCCGGCATTGCCGGAAAGCGTGTCGTCGTGAGCGGAGCCGGTCAGGTTCTCGATCCCCATCAGCGTGTCGCTGCCGGCCCCGCCGGTATTCTGCGCACCGGTGAGAGCGAGGCTGACGGTGACGGCTGCCCCGGCCGAGGCATAGCTCGCCGTGTCCCCGCCGTCACCGCCATTGAGGACGTCATTGCCGGCGCCGCCGTCGAGGACGTCGTTGCCGGCCCCGCCATCGATCACGTTGTCCCCGGCATTGCCGGAAAGCGTGTCGTTGAAGCGGGAGCCGGTCAGGTTTTCGATCGATATCAGCGTGTCGATCCCGTCGCCGCCGGTGTTCTGCGCACCTGCGAGGGCGAGATCGACGGTGACTGCGCCGGCAAAGTGGTAGCTAACCGTGTCGATGCCAGCGCCGCCATCGATCACGTTGTCCCCGAAATTGCCGGAAAGCGTGTCGTTGAAGCCGGAGCCGGTCAGGTTCTCGATCCATATCAGCGTGTCGATCCCGTCGCCGCGGGTAACCTGCTCGGTGAGCGCAAGGCTGACGACGACCGCTGCACCGGCCGAGGCGTAGCTCACCGTGTCAAGGCCGGCCCCGCCATTGATCACGTTATTGCCGGCATTGCCGGAAAGCGTGTCGTTGAAGCAGGAGCCGGTCAGGTTCTCGATGTTCCTCAGCGTGTCGTAGCCGGCGCCGCCGGTGTTCTGCCCGGTGAGCGCAAGGCTGACGAAGACCGCTCCACCGGCCGAGGCGTAGCTCACCGTGTCAAGGCCGACCCCGCCGTCGATCACGTTGTCCCCAGCGTTGCCGGAAAGCGTGTCGTTGTACCAGGAGCCGATCAGGTTCTCGATTCCCTTCAGCGTGTCGCTGCCGGCGCCGCCGGTGTTCTGCGCACCAGTGAGGGCGAGGCTGACGACGACCGGGCCGGCCCAGGCGTAGCTCCCGGCCGAGGCGTAGCTCACCGTGTCGATGCCGGCGCCGCCGTCGATCACGTCGTTTCCGGCCCCGCCGTCGATCACGTCGTTTCCGGCCCCGCCGTCGATCACGTTGTCCCCGACATTGCCGGAAAGCGTGTCGTCGTAGGCGGAGCCGATCAGGTTCTCGATCGCCTTCAGCGTGTCGCGGCCGGCTCCGCCGGTATTCTGCGCACCGGTAAGAGCGAGGCTGACGACGACCGCTTCGCCGGCCGAGGCGTAGCTCACCGTGTCGCTGCCGGCCCCGCCATCGATCACGTTGTCCCCGGCATTGCCGGAAAGCGTGTCGTCGTAAGCGGAGCCGGTCAGGTTTTCGATCGCCGTCAGCGTGTCGCTGCCAGCCCCGCCGGTGTTCTGCGAACCCGCGAGGGCGAGGTCGACGGTGACCGGGCCGGCCGAGGCGTAACTCACCGTGTCGACACCGGCACCGCCATCGATCACGTTGTCCCCGGCATTGCCGGAAAGCGTGTCGTCGTAGCGGGAGCCGGTCAGGTTCTCGATCGCCTTCAGTGTATCGCTGCCGGCCCCGCCGGTGTTCTGCGCACCCGCGAGGGCGAGATCGACGGTGACCGCCGCGCCGGCCGAGGCGTAGGTCGCCGTGTCCACGCCGGCTTCGCCGTCGAGGACGTCGTTGCCGGCCCCGCCATCGATCACATTGTCGCCGGCATTGCCGGAAAGCGTGTCGTCGTAGCGGGAGCCGGTCAGGTTCTCGATGTTCCTCAGCGTGTCGTAGCCGGTGCCGCCGGTGTTCTGTTGATCAGCGAGTGCGAGACTGACAGAGACCGCCCTGTAGGCCGAGGCGTAGCTCGCCGTGTCGATGCCGGCGCCGCCATCGAGGAAGTCGGCGCCGTTCCCGCCTTCGATGACGTTGTCGCCAGCATTTCCGGAGAGCGTGTCGTTGTACCAGGAGCCGATCAGGTTCTCGATCGAAATCAGCGTGTCGCTGCCGGCCCCGCCGGTGTTCTGCGCACCGGTGAGAGCAAGGCTGACGGTGACCGCTGCCCCGGCCGAGGCATAGCTCGCCGTGTCGATGCCGGCGCCGCCGTCGATCACGTTGTTGCCGTCGTGGCCGGAAAGCGTGTCGTCGTAAGCGGAGCCGGTCAGGTTCTCGATCCGAATCAGCGTGTCGATGCCGGCGCCGCCGGTGCTCTGATAAAATGCAAGGCTGACGGTGACCGCTGCGCCGGCCGAGGCATAGCTCGCCGTGTCGTTGCCGTCACCGCCGTCCAAGGTGTCGTTGCCGGCTTCGCCGAGCAGGGTGTCGTCTCCGGCCGCCCCTTTCAGACTGTCGTCGTCATCCCTGCCATAAAGACAGTCGTTTCCGGCGCCACCGTCGAGGGTGTCGTTGCCGGCTTCGCCGATGAGTGTGTCGCTGCCGCCAGAGCCTAGCAGACTGTCGTTGCCGTCTCCGCCAATCAGAACGTCATCGTTGTCGCCGCCGTCCAACGTGTCGTCATCAGCCTCGCCACGCATAATGTCATTGCCGGCAGAGCCTTGCAGGCTGTCGTTGCCACTTCCGCCAAGCATGCGGTCGTCGCCGGCGCCACCGTCGATGACGTTGTCTCCGGCATCGCCGGTAAGCGTATCGTTGTAGGCGGAGCCGATCAGGTTTTGGATCGATATCAGCGTGTCGCGGCCGCCGCCACCGGTGTTCTGCTGACCGGCGACGCGGAGATTGACGGTGACCGCTGCCCCGGCCGAGGCATAGCTCGCCGTGTCGATGCCGGCGCCGCCATCGACGACGTCGTTGCCGGCCCCGCCATCGAGGACGTCGTTGCCGTCACCGCCATTGAGACTGTCATCACCCGCCGCACCGTCGAACGTGTCGTTGGCGGCGTCGCCGGTCAGCGTGTCGTTGTTGGCGGAACCGTAGTAATACATTGGATTAGCCTCTCCATTCGGCTCGCTCATCCGTCAGCGCAGCGCTCAACGCGAACGCTCGTTTGCGAGTACTGCCTCGGAGCGCGAACACCCAGCGTTGGATAAAGAAAATACAAGGCTGGCGTGGGGATTGCTCTTTTTCGGCCCCTACCACGCCCCGCCGCCATGATTCCGCCATATTGCCGGCAGATCAAGAACATTGTCCGGCGGAGAGAGTATTCGCGCAGCAATGTTGCCGTTACGTCACAGGTAAACCACGGAGTATCTGATACTCATTTGCAGTAAAGCATTATGAAACTCTTTTTTAAGCCAATTTTAACAGTTGAAAAGCCATTGATTGGCCAAAACTACACCGTCCTGCAATACAGACACTAGCTCAATGCCAAGAAATCACACAATTGGGTTAGCATATTACATTGAGTACGCGTCGATCGACAGCCGTCTCTCTTCGACGCGATGGAGCTCCACCTCGCCGGTGCGGCGCTTCACAGCGGCCGGGTGCACCCTCCGGCGTCTCGGGACGCGCCGGGTCGGGAACCGATTTGGCCCGCGCGCAATGGACCCGCGCATCATCGCCGGCCCGAATACCACCTCCGGAACCGCCACCGGCATCTGGAAGGCACCTCCCCCCACCGTTGACACCGCCCCGCCGTCCCGGCACGGTCCGCCGCATGGAGCGGGTGCGCGGGAGCTGCGTGGCGGTGGACGGGGCGGGCGTGCTGTTGCGCGGGCGCTCGGGCTGCGGCAAGTCGGACCTGGCGCTGCGGCTGATCGCGGCCGGCGGCCGGCTGGTCGCCGACGACTACACGCGCATCGAGGAGGCGGATGGCGCCCTGCGGGCCTCGGCGCCGGACGAGATCGCCGGCCTGCTGGAGGTGCGCGGCGTCGGCATCGTCCGGCTGGACGCGCTGGCGTCCGCGCCGCTGCGGGCCGTCGTCGATCTGGTGGCGTGCGAGGCCGTCGAGCGTTTGCCGGAGGCGGAGACGGCGGTGGTCGCGGGCGTGCCCGTGGCCTGCTTCCGGCTGTGGCCGTTCGAGGCTTCGGCGGTTGCCAAGGTTCACCTTGTCGTGCGTATCGTGACTGGCGGTATAATGCGCCTGCCATGAACGAGAGCACGACCGCGCCGCCACTCGCCCGGCCCGCCGCCGCCCCGTCTGCCGCCGCGCCTGCCGCCCCGTCTGTCGCCCGGGCGCCGGACTGCGGCACCGGGCAGCGCGTGCTCATGATCACTGGGATGTCCGGCGCCGGCAAGACGACGGCGCTGAAGTCGCTCGAGGACCTGGGCTTCGAGTGCATCGATCACCTGCCGCTGCGGCTGCTGACGCCGCTGATCCGCGCCGATGCCGCCGACCGGGCGCACGGCGGCCAGCCGCTCGCCATTGGCATCGACGTGCGCACCCGGGACTTCGGCATCGACGAGTTCAACGCCGTCGTCGACGGGCTGCGGCGGGACGACGGCGTGGCGCTCGAGCTGGTGTTCCTCTACTGCGACGAGGAGGAGCTGCGCCGGCGCTATTCCGCCACCCGCCACCGCCATCCGCTGGCCGAGGAGCTACCGCTCGTGGACGGGATCACCCGCGAGCGGCAGATGCTGGCGCCGGTGCGCGCGCGGGCCGACCTGATGCTGGACACCACCGGGCTCAATCCGGGCGACCTGAAGCGAATCCTGCAGGGGCACTTCCGCCTGACCGAGCACCCGCCCCTGGTGGTGCAGATGATTTCGTTCTCCTTTCGCTCCGGCCTGCCGCGGGACGCCGACCTGGTGTTCGACGTCCGCTTTCTCAACAATCCGTTCTACGAGCCGGAACTGCGGCCGCTGACCGGCCGCGACGAGGCGGTGGCGGCGTTCGTCCGCGGCGATCCGGCGCTGCCCGGGTTCCTGGAGTCGCTTACACGGTTGCTTCACCCCCTGCTGCCGCGCTATGTCGCCGAGGGAAAAAGCTACCTGACCATCGCCATCGGCTGCACGGGCGGCCGTCATCGCTCCGTGTACGTGGCGGAAGAACTTGCTCGATGGCTGCACGCCCAGGGACACCGGGTACAGACGACCCACCGCGATCTGGATCGGTCACGCCGGCCCGACGGGGAGACGAGGGCACCTTGAGCTCATGATCGGTCTCGTCATCGTTACCCACGGACGGCTCGCCCACGAGCTGATCTCGGCCCTCGAGCACGTGGTCGGCCCGCAGGTGAACATCACGCCGGTGTGCATCGGCCCGGACGACGACATGGAGGAGCGCCGGGCACTGATCCTGCGCAGCGTCGCCGACGCCGAGGAGGGCAACGGCGTCGTCCTGCTCACCGACATGTTCGGCGGCACCCCGTCCAACCTAGCCATCTCGATCATGGACAAGGCCAACGTCGAGGTCATCGCCGGCGTCAATCTGCCGATGTTGATCAAGCTGGCGAGCGTGCGCCAGACGGAATCGCTGGAGGAGGCGGCGCAGAGCGCCCAGGAGGCGGGCCGGAAGTACATCAATATTGCATCCCGGCTTCTTACCCAGGAGGAGACGTGAGCGCCGGCATGGTGGACTACAGCCGCGACGGGGACATTCTCAGGTGTACTGCGGTGATCGCCAACCGGCGGGGGCTGCATGCCCGGGCGGCGGCGAAGTTCGTCAAGCTGGCGTCGGGGTTCGACGCCGAGATCACCGTCTCGAAGCGGGGCACCACCGTCTCCGGCCGCTCGATCCTGGGCCTGATGATGCTGGGCGCCGGGCCGGGTACGGAGCTGGAGATCGCCGCCGTCGGCCGGGAAGCGGAAGAGGCGATCGAGGTTCTGGGCAGCATCATCGAGGCGAGGTTCGAGGAAGACTGAAACTGGGTACGCGCTTCATCTCCTCGTCCGGGGAGCCGGCAGAAGATCGGCACGACCGGCGGATGGACGGCGACACAACGCCGCAGACGTTTGGGATGGAAATGGCCGAACAGGTCGCAAGCGAGCGGGTCGTCGAGGGTCTCGGCGTCTCGCCCGGGGTCGGCATCGGGGTGGCGTATGTCTGCGAGAGCGGCAGCCCGCACATCCCGGAGTACCGGATCCGCCCGTCGGACATCGAGGCGGAACAGCGCCGGCTGCGCGAGGCGGTGGTCCGCGCGCGGCGCCACTTCTCCCGGCTGCGGACGAAGACCCGGCAACGGGCGAAGGACGGCGCCGACTGGGGCAGCGAGGACGTGTTCTACCTGCTCGACGCCTACCTGATGATGCTGAAGGATTCCCGCCTGCTCCGCGGCGCCTACGGCCGGATCGAGAACGAGCGGATCAACGCCGAGGCCGCCGTGCAGTCGGAGGTGGTCGCCATCTGCGACAGCTTCCGGGCGATGCAGGACACCTACCTGTCGGCGCGGATGGAGGACATCCGCGAGGTGGGCAACCGGCTGGTGTCGCAGTTGACCCGGGAGGCGGACAAGCCGCTGTTCGCAATCCCCCGCGGCAGCATCGTCGTCGCATCGGAGCTGACCCCGGCGGACACCGCGCAACTGGATCCGGAGCACGTCGTCGGCATTGCCGCTCAGGCGGGCGGGCCGCAGGGGCACACGGCGATCCTGGCGCGCGCCCTGGGTCTGCCGGCGGTCCTGGGTGCGGCGGGCCTGCTCGATGCGGTGCACACCGGCGATCCGCTGCTGGTGGACGGCGAACTGGGCCAGGTGGTGGTGCATCCCTCGCCCACCTCGGTGCAGCAGTACCGCCGCCGCCGCGGCGAGCGGCAACAGGAGGAGCGGGCGCTGCGCCGGCTCTCCAGCCAGCCGGCGGTGACCCGCGACGGCGTCGCCATCAAGCTGCAGGCGAACGTCGAACTGCCGATGGAGATGGGCCACGTGATCGAGGCCGGTGCCGCCGGCATCGGCCTGCTGCGCACCGAGTTCATGTTCATGAACCGCGCGACGATGCCCTCCGAGGAGGAGCAGTACCTCGCGCTGCGCACCCTGGTCGAGCGGGCGGGCGGCGAGAGCGTCACCATCCGCACCCTCGATCTCGGCGGCGACAAGGGGTCGATCCCGTTCGTGGGTCAGTTCGGCGACAGTGCCACCTCGCCGCTGGGCATCCGCGGCATCCGCCTGTCGCTGGCCCGCGCCGAGCTCCTCGAAATCCAGTTCCGCGCCATCCTGCGGGCGAGTGCGCACGGGCCGGTGCGCATCCTGCTGCCGATGGTCACCGCCGTCGCCGAGATCCGGGCGGCCCGCGACATTCTCGCCCGCGCCGCCCGCCGGCTGTACCGCCGCGGCGCCGACATCCCGACGGTGCTGCCGCCGCTGGGGACGATGATCGAGGTCCCCGGTGCCGCGCTGACGGCGGATGCCCTGGCACTGGTCAGCGACTTCTTCGCCATCGGCTCCAACGACCTGACGATGTACACGCTGGCCATCGACCGCAGCGACCAGCGGGTGGCCCATCTCTACAACCCGCTGCACCCGGGCGTGCTCAGGATGATCCAGTTCGCCGCCGCGGCGGCGTTGCGCGCCCGCATCCCGGTCTGCGTCTGCGGCGAGATCGCCGGCGAGCCACGGTTCACGCCGCTGCTGCTGGGCCTGGGCTTCCGCGAGCTGTCGATGGCGGCGAGCAACATCGCCCGCGTCAAGCGCCGGATCCTGGACCTGGACCTGCTGGCGGCGCAGCGGCGCACGCAGATGATCATGGACGAGACCGATCCGGTGCGCATCCAAGTGCTGCTGGAGGACTTCAACTTCGTCGCATCGTGAGCGGCCCGGCCCGGACGGGCCGCAACGATCCCGGCGGCTGGCCCACTGTCATTGCGAGGGCACGCGATGCCCGCGGCGCTCCCGCCGCCCTATCCCTGCACCGCCGCCAGCTGCTGGGTGGCGGCGACCAGCTTCTCCGCCAGTTGCCGGGCCATGAAGGCGTGCAGCAGGGCGGCCGCCTGCGGATCGCTCACCCGCATCGCCGCCATCGCCGCGTAGCCGATGCACACCGCCCGGGTCTCGCACTCGGCGACCACCGAAGCGGAGCGCGGCAGCTCCAGGTAGGCGGCGATCTCGCCCACCACCGTCCCCGCCCCCATCGAGCGCAGCCTTATCTCGCGACCGTCGGGCAGGCCGAGGCGTACCTCCACCATGCCGCGCTCGATGAAAAACAGGTCGCCCGCCTCCTCGCCCTGGCGCATCAGCGGCTCGTCGCTCCCGTAGAGCCGACGCTCGGCGTAGCGCATCAGCAGCGCGATTTCCGCGTCGCTGCCGCCTGCCAGCCGCAACTGCTCCTCGAACGCCTCCTCGTTCCGGCCGAAGCCTTCGTCCCCGCTGGCGAGCAACCGGTTCTCGCAGTACTCCAGGCCCCGGTCCAGGTCGGCGAACAACCGGACGACGGCCTCGGGATCGGCGGCGGCGAGGTCGGCGGCGGCGAGCAGCCGCTCGAAGGGTCGGCGCAGCGGTTGTGCCAGTCCGGTGACGACCAGCGTGCAGCGCCCGTCGCGACCGTACTGTACCAGCTTGTCGAGGCTGAGGGAGACCGACGAATCCAGGCCGGTGACACGCCGGAAGTCCAGCAGCACGAAGCGGGGTCTGGGCCGCGAGCGGTCGGTGAGCCGGGCGCGGATGCGGTTGACCAGCAGCGTGCTGGTGCCGAAGAACAGATAGCCCTGCAGCTCCAGGATCATCACCCGGTCGCCCAGCGCGTTCAGCCGCTGGCGGGCGCGGGGCGGGCGGACGACGTTGCTGTGCCGCTCGATCGCCGAACTCTCGCGGCGAACCACGTCCACCTGGCTGTACTTGATCACGAACAGCACGATGCCGGCACCGACGCCGAGCGCCAGGCCCTGCAAAAGGCCGGCGAAGGCGACGGTCGCCAGCACCATCATCGCGATCGCGAACTCCGCGCCCGCGCGGCGCAGATGCACGTTGAGCAGCGCGCCCAGCAGCACGTCGAGGCCGACGTAGAACAAGAGCCCGCCGATCGCGAGCTTTGGGACGTAGGCGACTGCACTTCCCCCGAAGGCGAGCAGCACGCCCAGGACGCAGAGGACCGTGAGCCCCGACGCGCGCGCCGGCCGGCCGATGCGCAGCGACAGCAGGGACATGCCCAGCGAATGGTAGCCCGGCAGGCTGGCGAAGCCACCGCAGAGCAGATTGCCGGCGCCCATCGCCCGCAGCTCCCGGTTCAGGTCCACATCGGCGCGGGCGGCGATCTCGATCACGCTCGCCTGCATCAGCACACCCATCAGCGAGACGGTGACGAGCGTCAGGATCTGTGGCCAGTGGGCAGCCACGATCGCCCAGTCGACCCCGTCGAAAAATCCGGCCGGCCCGCGGGTGAGCCACGCGCCCACCGGCGGAATCGGCGCCAGCAGCCAGCCGTCGGCGGCCAGCCGGGCGAAGGGGGTGGCCTGCGCGGCCGCGACGATCCAGAACCCGGCGACGGTCGCGATCGCCATCACCGGCACGTTCAGCGCGCGGGGCCGCCAGCGCTGCAGGGCCCACAGCGCACATCCCACCAGCAGCGCCGGAAGCCAGCGGGCCAGCATCGGAGGTTCGGCCAATTCAGGCAGATGGGCGAACGTGAGCGCCACGCCGGTGACGACGCGGACGGCGCCCGCGATCAGCAGCCAGCCCATGCCGCCGATGAAGCCCACGATCAGCGGATAGGGGACGAAGCGAATCAGGTTGCCGAGGCGCATCGTCCCCAGCAGCAGGAATGCCACCCCCACCGCCAGCGCCGAGACGGCGATCGCGGCGATGACCGTCGGCAGCAGCCGGTCGGGCGTGCCCGCCGCCTGCAGCTCCGTGGCCATGGCGGCAGCGGCGATGCCGAGGACCACCGCCGGCTCCGACTGGCCCACGGCGACGGTGCCCTGGATCGAGCCGCCGATGACCAGCGCCGCCGTGAGCAGCAGGGCGCTGAACAGCCCCAGGCCGACGCCCAGGCCGCTCCAGGGTGCCAGCGGGCCGGAGAACACCAGCGCCGGGTAGGCCACCACCGGGACCAGCATCGCCATGCTGACCACGAGGCCGCTGCCGACGGCGGAAACCGCCGTGCTCCCGTCCACGCCCAGCAGGAGGCGTAGCCGCTGACGCGCGGTGGGCGTCATCACGGCAGCATCCGGCGGACGGGTCCCGGCGCTCATCGGCTCCCGGGGACGCCCCGCGTCGTCGAGTACTCGAAGTGCAGTGCCTCGCCCGGGTGAATCAGCGGATGGATGGCGTGCGCCGCCGCCGCCGCTTCCGCGAAGCCGGTCAGGATCAGCTTCAGCTTGCCGGGATATGTGGCCACGTCACCGATGGCGAACAGCCCCGCGGGTCCGGCGGCAAACGTGGCAGGATCGACCCGGACGTGGTTGCGCTCCAGGTTCAGCCCCCAGTCGGCGATGGGTCCCAGGTTCTGCGACAGGCCGAAGAACGCTAGCAGCGCATCGGCCTCCAGCCGGCGCTCGCCGCCATCCAGGTCGCGGACGACGACGGCGCGCAGCACGCCGCCCTCCCCCTCCAGACCGTGGAGCTGGTAAGGGACGACCAGGTCGATCGCCCCTCCGTCCGCCAGCGCGCGCAACCGGCGCACGCTGTCCGGTGCGGCGCGGAACTTGTCACGCCGGTGCACGACGCTGACGCGCGCCGCCACGTCCGCCAGCGACAGCACCCAGTCGACCGCGGAATCGCCACCGCCGGCGATCACCACCCGCTTGTCCCGGTAGTCGTCGCGGCGCCCCACCAGGTACTGCACGCCGGTGCCGGCGGGACGGCCCTCGTAGCGCTCGATTCCCGGAAGCGGCGGCCGATTCGGCCCGAAGGCGCCGACGCCGGCCGCCACCACGACCGCCGTCGCCTCGACGCAGGCGCCGCTTTCGCTCTGCAGGCGCCAGCCGCCGCCGCTTGCGGGCGACAGTGCGGTCACCGGATGACCCAGATGATAAACGGGCTTGAATGGAGCCGCCTGTTCCAGGAGTTTGTCTACAAGATCGGCGGCCAGAATGCGCGGATACCCCGGTATGTCGTAGATCGGCTTCTCGGGATAGAGTGCGGTGCACTGCCCGCCCGGTGCGTCGAGAGCGTCGAAGACATGACACCCCAGGCCCAGCATGCCACACTCGAAGATCGCGAACAGGCCTACCGGTCCTGCGCCGACGATCGCAACGTCGGTGCGCGGGCACTCCGTCATGGGACACCACCTGTGGTCGTCGGTTTCGTTCGTTCCCCTCGGGCAGCAGAATGCGGCCGGCCGCGGGCGTGTTCAAGTGCCGAAGGCGGCGGGTTTGCCACCCGAGCGTCTGCTGCGGCGACGCGCGGCGCGGGAGCGGGGTTGGCGGGGGTGGGTGCCGTGCGCGTGACCCTGCGGCTCGCCGACCCGGCGGCGACGGCCGGCCTCGCGCAACGCATCGCCGCCGTGGCGCGGCCGGGCGACGTGATCGCCCTCGCAGGTGACCTGGGCAGCGGCAAGACCGCCTTCGCGCGGGCCTTCATCCGGGCACGCAGCCGCGCCGACGAGGACGTGCCCAGCCCCACCTTCACCCTGGTGCAGACCTACGGGGGGACCGGCGCCGGTGACGGTACGGAACCGGTGACGATCTGGCACTTCGACCTCTACCGCCTCGAAGCCCCCGGGGATGCGGTCGAACTAGGCATCGACGAAGCGTTCGTGGACGCGATTTCGCTGATCGAGTGGCCCGACCGGCTGGGCGCGCTGCTCCCCGCCCGCAGCCTGGTGCTGACGCTCGCGTTCGATCCGGCCGGCGGCGAAGACGGGCGCATCGCCACGCTCGCCGGCGACGGCAGCTGGCGGCAGCGGCTCGGCGAGGTGGGCGTTGTCTGAGCGGGCGATGCGCGAGGCGCCAGACGCGCTCGCCGCGACCGGCGGCGACGGGCGCAGCCGGCTGATCGCCCGTTTCCTGGCCGACGCCGGCTGGCCGGGCGTGGAGCCGCGGCCGCTTGCCGGCGACGCGTCGTTCCGCCGCTACAGCCGGATCGGCCACAACGGCCGCCGCGCCATCCTGATGGACGCGCCGCCCGGCCGGGAGGACGTCCGCCCCTTCGTCCGGGTCGCCCGCCACCTGCACGCGCTGGGCCTGAGCGCGCCCGCCATCCTCGCCGCCGACGAGAACCTGGGCCTGCTGCTGCTGGAGGACTTCGGCGACGACACCTTCACCCGCCTGCTCGCCGCCGGCACCGACGAGGACGCGCTGTATCGGATGGCGGTGGACGTGCTGGTCTACCTGCACCGGCTGCCGGCCGAGGACACACTCGCCTGCGCGCTGCCGGGCTACGATCTGCGCCGGCTGCTGGACGAGGCGCTGCTGCTCACCGACTGGTACCTGCCGGCGGTCTTCGAGCGCCCGACCGGGGAGGCGACGCGGGCCGCCTGCGCCGCCGCCTGGACGGAGGTGCTGGAGCCGCTGACCCGGACGCCGCCGACGCTGGTGCTGCGCGACTTCCACGTGGACAACCTGATGCGCCTGCCCGGCCGCACCGGGCTCGCCGCCTGCGGCCTGCTGGATTTCCAGGATGCGGTCGCCGGGCCCGCCGCCTACGACCTGTTGTCGCTGCTGGAGGACGCGCGGCGCGACGTTCCCGAGGCGATCCGGGCAGCGATGCTGGCCCGCTACCGCGAGGGGATGGGCGAGCGGCTGGACGCCGCCGGCTGGGACAACTTCCGGCGCGGCTTCGCCATCCTGGCGGCGCAGCGGCACGCCAAGGTGATCGGCATCTTCACCCGGCTGAGCCGGCGCGACGGCAAGCCCATCTACCTGCGGCACATCCCGCGCGTCTGGCGGATGCTGGAAGACGCACTGCGGCACCCGGCGCTGGCGCCGGTGGCGGCCTGGTTCGAGCGCACCGTCCCGCCGGCCGACCGGTTCGCCCCGCCGCATCCGGGTGCTTGCCCGTGAACGCACCCGACGGCCCCCACCCGATGGTCGCGGCGATGCCCGTGGACGCCGGCCGTGCCGGACCGCGCCGGGCGATGGTGCTCGCCGCCGGGCTCGGCCTACGGATGCGCCCGATCACACTCACACTGCCGAAGCCGCTGATCCCGATCGGCGGCCGGACGATGCTCGACCGGGCACTCGACGCGCTGCAGGCGCACGGCCTCGACCACGTGGTGGTCAACGCCCACTACCTTCCCGAAGCGATCGAGCGGCACATGGCCGCCCGCAGGCTGGCTGTGGCCGCCTCGCCGCCGCTCACCGTCATCGTCGAGCCCGAGCGGCTGGAGACCGGCGGTGGCGTCACCAACGCCCTGCCGCTGCTGGGCGAGGGGCCGTTCTTCGTCGTCAACGGCGACGTGCTGTGGCGGGACGGGCCGCTGCCGACGCTGGCCGAGCTGGCGCGGGCGTGGGACGGGGAGCGGATGGACGCGCTGCTGCTGCTGCATCCGCTCGCCACCGCCATCGGCTACGACGGACCGGGCGACTTCTTCCGGAGCGACGACGGGCGCCTCGTGCGCCGGCCCCCGGATGGTCGTGCACCGTTCCTGTTCGCGGGCCTGCAGATCGTGCACTCCCGGCTATTCGAGGGCGCTCCGGCCGGCGCATTTTCGCTGAACGTGCTCTACGATCGGGCGATCGCCTCCGGCCGCGGCTTCGGCGTCGTGCACCGCGGCGGCTGGTGCCACGTGGGCACGCCGGCCGACATCCCGGCGGCGGAAGCGTTCGTCCGCGCCGCGCCGATTTGCAGCACAGCCACCCGGTGAGCGGGCCCGCCCCCGACACTGCCGCCCCTGCTGTTGCCGCCGTCTACACGATTCCCGCCGGCGTTCCGTTCGCCGATGCGCTCGCCGCCGGGCTGCGGCAGCGGCTGGGCGCTGCACCGGAAGCGCTCGCCGACGTCCGCCTGTTCCTGCCGACCCGGCGCGCCTGCCGGACGCTGGCGCTGGCCTTCGTCCGCTCCGGCGACGGCCGGCCGGTGCTGCTGCCGCGGATGACGCCGCTGGGCGACATCGACGAGGACGACCTCGCCTTCGACGAGGCGGAGCCGGCGCCGCCGCCGGGCGAGGATGGCGCCGGCATCCCGCCCGCGATTGCGCCGGTGCGCCGGCAGCTGCTGCTCACCCGGCGCCTCGCCACCCTGCCCGGCCTGGGCGCCCGCCCGGCGCAGGCGGCGCAGCTGGCAGCCGAGCTGGCGCGGCTGTTCGATCAGGTGCACGCCGAGCGGCTCGACCTCGCCGACCTGGACCGGCTGGTGCCGGACGCGCTCGCCCGCCACTGGCAGGTGACACTGGACTTCCTGAAGCCGCTGGCCGTCTGGTGGCAGCAGACGCTGCGGGACGAGGGCTGCATCGATCCCGCCGACCGGCGCAACCGATTGCTGGCGGCCCAGGCCGCCGCCTTCCGTGCCAACCCGCCGGCCACACCGGTGATCGCCGCCGGTTCCACCGGCAGCATGCCGGCGACGGCCGACCTGCTGGCGGTGATCGCCGGCCTGCCGGCGGGCGCGGTGGTGCTGCCCGGCCTGGATCTGGACGCGGACGACGCCACCTGGCGGGCGCTCGCCGTCGACGCCGATCATCCCGATCTGCCGCTGGCGCAGGCGCACCCCCAGTACGGGCTGGCCCGGCTGCTGCCGCGGCTGGGCGTCGGGCGCGGTCAGGTCCGCATCTGGCCGTCGCCCGCCGTCGCCGCCGCCCCGCCGGCGCGCACGGCCCTGCTCGGCCGGGCGCTGGCGCCCGCCACCTGTTCGGCCGGGCCTCACACCCGACCCGACGGCGCGGCGCACGCCTTCGCCCGGGTCACCCGCATCGATGCGGCGAGCCCGGAGGAGGAGGCGCGGACGATCGCGCTGATCCTGCGCCAGGCGCTCGAACGGCCGGAGCGGACTGCGGCGCTGGTGACGCCGGACCGGACGCTGGCGCGCCGGGTTGCGGGCGAGCTCGAGCGCTGGGGGATCGCCGTCGACGATTCCGGCGGCGTGCCGCTGGCGCAGACCCCGCCCGCCACCTTCCTGCGACTACTGGCCCGCGCCGTCGCCGACGACCTCGCGCCGGTGCCGCTGCTGGCCCTGCTGTCGCACCCGCTGGCCGCCGGCGGCGAGGCGCCGGCGTCGTTCCGCCGCCGCGTCCGCACGCTGGAGCGTCTCGTTCTGCGCGGCCTGCGCCCGGCGCCCGGGATCGAAGGTCTGCGGCAGGCGTTGCGCGATCGGGAGGCGGCGATACGGCCGGCCGACGATCCCTCCCGCCCCCCCTCCCCGGCTCCCTCCCCGGCTCCCTCCCCGGCTCCCTCCCCGGCTCCGGACGAGGGTCGGCGCATAGCCGGAGTGCTGCGGCTGGTGAACCGGCTGGAGGCGATGCTGGCGCCGATGCTGCGGCTCGCCGAGCAGCCGCTGGTCGGTCTGGCGGCGACACTCGAAGCGCACGTGGCGGCCGCCGAGGCGCTGGCCGCGGGCGACGGGGAGACGGGTGCGGCCCGGCTGTGGGCCGGCGATGACGGCGAGACGCTGGCCCGCTTCGCAGCCGACCTGGCGGAGTCCGGCCGCCACGACCTGATGGTGGGGCACACCGACTACGCCGAACTTCTGGACGTGCTGATGGAGGGCCGCGCCGTCCGCCCCCGCTGGGGCCGCCACCCGCGGCTCGCCATCTGGGGGCCGCTGGAGGCGCGGCTGCAGCGGGCCGACGTGATGGTGCTGGGCGGACTGAACGAGGACACCTGGCCGCCGCGGGCGAAGGCCAGCCCGTGGATGAGCCGGCCGATGATGCAGGCCTTCGGCCTGCCGCTGCCGGAGCGCCGCACCGGGCTCTCCGCACACGACTTCTGCCAGGCGATAGCCGCACCCGAGGTCTGGCTGACCCGGGCTCGACGCAAGGAGGGCGCTCCCACCGTCCCCTGCCGCTGGCTGCTGCGCCTGGACGCGGCCCTGCACGGGACCGACTGGCAGCAGGAGAACGCGCACCGCGCCGCGACCGTCCTGGGCTGGCAGCGGCTATTGGACGCGCCGCTGGACGACGCGTCGCCGCAGCCGAAGGCGCCGGCGCCGACCCCGCCGCTGGAAGCCCGGCCGCGCGGGCTGTCGGTCACCCAGATCGAGACCTGGATGCGCGACCCCTACGCAATTTACGCCCGCCACATCCTGGGCTTGAAGCCGCTGGAGCCGCTGGATGCCGAACCGGAGGCGTCGCATTTCGGCACCTCGATGCACGCGGCACTCGCCCGCTTCGTCGCCGCGGAGGACACCCCCGGGGAACCCTTCGAGGATGCGGTCGCCCGCCTGCTGGCTTACGGCCGCGAGGAACTGGGCGACCTGCTGCAGCGCCCGGCGGTGCGCGCCTTCTGGTGGCCACGCTTCGAGCGCATCGCCCGCTGGTTCGTCGGCCTGGAGCGGGAGCGGCAGGGCGGGATCCTGAGCTCGGCCGCCGAAGTCTCGGGCTCGCTGAAAATCGAAGCCCCGGGCGGGCCGTTCCTGCTGCGGGCGAAGGCCGACCGCATCGACCGGCTCGCCGACGGCACGCTCGCCATCCTGGACTACAAGACCGGCACACCGCCGTCGAAGACGGACGTCGAGGCCGGCATCGCTCCGCAGCTGCCGCTGGAGGCGGTGATCGCCGAGGATGGCGGCTTCGGCCAGGGCAAGGCGCCGGTCTCGCGGCTGGAGTACTGGCATCTGAAGGGTGACGAGACGGGTGGCGCGTGCAGCGCCGCGGCGAAAACAACGGATGGACTCACGGCACGCGCGCTCACGGGGCTGCACGATCTGGTCGCCGCCTTCGACGACCCGCGCACGCCTTACGCCCCGCAACCGCGGCCTCGGTTCGCGCTGCGCTGGAACGACTACGAGCACCTGGCCCGGGTGCGCGAGTGGTCGGCCGGCGGCGAGGACGCGGAGTGATGGACGCGCCCCCTCCCCGGCCCTTCTCCCCGGACGACGACCCGCAGGAGGCGCAGCGGGGCGCCAGCGATCCGGCCGCCTCGGTCTGGGTGGCGGCGTCGGCCGGTACCGGCAAGACCAAGGTGCTGACCGACCGGGTGCTGCGGCTGATGCTCGACGGCACCGAGCCGCGGCGCATCCTCTGCCTGACCTACACCAAGGCAGCCGCCGCCGAGATGGCGAACCGCATCGCCGAGCGGCTGCGCGACTGGGTCACCGCCGGCGACGATCAACTCGACCGCCTGCTCTTCGAGCTGCTGGGCCGCACACCCTCGGACCGCCAGCGCCGCCGGGCGCGCGAGTTGTTCGCCCGGGTGCTCGACAGCCCGGGCGGCCTGAGCATCCAGACCATCCACGCCTTCTGCCAGTCGCTGCTCGGCCGCTTCCCGCTGGAAGCGCAGATCGCGCCGCACGCGACGGTGATGGACGATGGGGACTCGCTCGACCTGCTGCGCCAGGCCCGCCTCGGCGTCCTCGATCTGGCGGAACGCCCGGGGGCACCGATCGCAGGCGCGCTGGCGACGGCGACCCGGCACCTGGGCGAGGGCCGCTTCGCCGAGCTGGCCGGTGCTCTGGCGGCAGACCGCGGGCGGTTCGAGGCGGTGATCGAGGCGCACGGGTCGGTCGATGCCGCGGCACAGGCCGTCCACCGCCTGCTGGACCTGCCAGCCGGCGCCACGCCCGCGAGCGTGATCGCGGACGCCTGCGAGGAGGCGGCGTTCGACGGATCGGCACTGCGCCGGGCGGCGGACGCGCTCGCACGCGGCTCGGAGCCGGAGCAGAAGCGAGCGGCAATCCTGGCCGCCTGGCTCGCCGCCGAACCGGCCGAGCGGGCCGCGACCTTCGATTTCTACGCCGGTTGCTTCCTGACCCAGCACGACCCGCCGCAACCGCGCAAGTCCTTGATCAACAAGCCGACCCTGAAGAAGGCGCCCGGTGCCGACGAGGTGCTGCAGACGGAAGCCGGCCGCCTGGAAGGCGTGCTCACCCGCCGCCGGGCGGCGGTGATCGCCGAGGCAAGCGAAGCGCTGCTAATCCTGGGCCACGCCCTGCTCGCCGCCTACCGGCAGCTCAAGGACCGCCGCGCCCTGCTGGACTACACCGACCTGATCGAGCGCGCCGCCCGCCTGCTGGGCGACGAGGGCAGTGCGGCGTGGGTGCTGTTCAAGCTCGACGGCGGCATCGATCACGTGCTGATCGACGAGGCGCAGGACACTTCGCCGGCCCAATGGCGCATCGTCACCGCGCTGACCGACGAATTTTTCGCCGGCGCCGGCGCGCGCCCGCAGCCGCGAACCGTCTTCGCAGTCGGCGACGTCAAGCAGTCGATTTACAGCTTCCAGGGCGCCGATCCCCGCTCCTTCGTCGACAGCCGCGACCGCTTTGCCGCCCGGGTTACCGGCGCGAAGGGGGATTGGCGGCCGTTCGAGATGAAGACCTCCTTCCGCTCGACCCGCGCCGTGCTGGCGGCGGTTGATGCCACCTTCGCCGCCCCGGACATGGCGCGCTCGATCGCGCTCGCCGACGAGGACATCGTGCATCGGGCGTTTCGGCTGCGGGACGGCGGCCTGGTCGAGGTGTGGCCACCGGTGGCACCGCGCCCGGCCGACCCGTTGCAGCCGTGGGAGCCGCCGGTCAGCGCCGTCGGTGCCGATTCGCCGCCCAGCAGGCTGGCGCTGCTGATCGCGCTCCGCATCGAGGCAATGCTGCAGGGCGGCGAGCGGCTGGAGTCCGCCGGCCGGCCGATCGAGGGCGGCGACATCATGGTGCTGGTGCGCCGGCGAACCGGGCCGTTCATGCCGACCCTGGTCCGCAGACTCAAGGAACGCCAGCTGCCGGTGGCCGGCATCGATCGGATGCTGCTGAACGAGCAGCTGGTGGTGATGGACCTGATGGCGCTGGGGCGCGTCGCCCTGCTGCCGACCGACGACCTGACACTGGCCACGGCGCTCAAGGGGCCGCTGTTCGGCTTCGACGACGACGAGCTGTTCGCGCTCGCCTGGAGGCGGACGGGAACGCTGTGGTCGGCGCTGCAGGCGCGCGCGGCGAACGATCCGCACTGCGCCGGCGCGCTCGCCCTGCTCTCCGAGCTGCTGGCGATGGCCGACCGCGTGCCGCCGTTCGAGTTCTTCATACGCGTTCTGGGGCCACTCCCCGGCGGCGGGGACGGTACCGACAGCGGCCGGCGCCGGCTGCTGACCCGCCTGGGCCGCGACGCCGAGGATCCGCTGGCCGAGTTCCTGGAGCTGGCGCTGGCCTACGAGCGAACCCGCCCGCCATCGCTGCAGGGTTTCCTGCACTGGCTCGACAGCAACCCGGTGTCGATCAAGCGCGACCCCGAGCAGGGCTCGCACAACGCCGTCCGGGTGATGACCGTGCACGGGGCGAAGGGGCTGCAGGCGCCGATCGTCTTCCTGCCCGATACCTGCCAGGTGGAGAACAAGACCGAGGCGCTGCTGTGGCCGGAGGCCCCGGACGGCCGGCCACTGCTGCTGTGGCCGCCGCGCCGGGCGCATTACGAGGGCGTCGCCGATGACGAACGGCAGCGGCGGCTGGCGCTCCAGAAGGACGAGCACCGCCGGCTGTTGTACGTGGCGATGACCCGGGCCAGCGACCGGCTGATCGTCTGCGGCGCCTTGAACCGGAAGCAGACGAACGGCCCGCCGGACGACTGCTGGTATTCGACGATTCGCCGCGGGATGAAAACCGCTGCCGACGCGGGCCGGCTGGAGCTGCAGGAAGTCGAGGCCGATCCCTTCCTCGCCGCCGAGCAGAATCTGTTCGGCAATCGCACGGTGCTCCGCCATTCCTGCCCCCAGGACGACCTGCGTGCGCCGAAGGCGGCGGCGGCGAGCGTCGCCTCCCTGCCGTTGCCCGCCTGGGCGCTGCGACCGCCGCCCGAGGAACCGCCGGCACCGCGGCCGCTGCGCCCCTCGCACGGGCTGGAAGACGGTCCCCCCGGGGCCTCGCCGGTGCTCTCGCCGCTGGCGGACGCGCAGCGCTTCCGGCGCGGCCGGCTGATCCACCGGCTGCTGCAGGAACTCCCCGACCTGCCGCCCGAAGTCCGCCTGCCGGCGGCGCGGCGCTGGCTCGCCCGGCCGACGCACGGCCTCGACGGACCCTCCCAGGAGCAGATCGCGGCCGAGGTGACGGCGGTGCTCGACGATCCCCGCTTTTCGGCATTGTTCGGACCCGGCAGCCGTGCCGAGGTGCCGCTGTCGGGAACGGTGGGCGGGCTGACGATCGCAGGCCAGATCGACCGGCTGCTCGTGGAGACCGACACCGTCACCGTCCTCGACTACAAGTCGGACCGGCCGGCACCGCGCTCGGCGGCCGGCGTGCCGCCCGCTTACCTGCGGCAGATGGCGGCGTACCGGGCGCTGCTGCGCCGCGTCTATCCGGGCCGCAGGGTGCGCTGCCTGCTGCTGTGGACGGAAGTGCCGCTGGCGCTCGTTCTGGACGACGGGGCGCTCGACCGGTGGGAACCTTGACCGCCTGCGGGTGCGTCCATACATTCGGGCGAACGTGAACGTCTGGAACGTTCGCGCTGTTTTCCGCTGCCGGGGTCGATCATGCCGAAGAACATCACCGACGATTCGTTCAACGCCGACGTTCTCAAGTCGGATAAGCCGGTGCTCGTCGATTTCTGGGCGGAATGGTGCGGCCCGTGCAAACAGATCGCGCCCTCCCTGGAGGCGCTCGACGCCGAGTTGGGCGAGAAGGTCATCGTCGCCAAGCTGAACATCGACGAAAACCCGATGACGCCGTCGAAGTACGGCGTGCGTGGCATCCCCACCCTGATGCTGTTCAAGGACGGGCAGGTGGCGGCGACGCGGATCGGCGCCATGGCCAAGGGCAAGCTGTTCGAGTGGGTGGAGTCCGTGCTCTAGGAGCGGGCGGCGCCGACCTTCGTCGTCACACCCGGCGTCCGGATTTCTGCGCCCGGAGCGTCGATCAAGGGGCCGGGGCACCGGGCCGTTGACTGTCGCTCTCGTTCAACGCTGGAAGCAGAGCTCGAAACATGCTGGACGCCATTCGCAGACGGGCAGGTTCCTGGGTCGTCAAGCTGCTGTTCCTCGTCCTGGTGCTCAGCTTCGGCGTCTGGGGCATCGCCGACGTGGTCAGTCCCGGCCGCGGCGGTGACTGGGCGGCGGAGGTGGCAGGCGAGCCGATCCAGCAGGCCGCGTTCCAGGAGGAATATCAGGACACGCTGCGCCGGGTGAGCCGGGCATTCGGCGGACGCATCGATGCGCAGCAGGCCGAGGCCCTGGGACTGCGGCAGACGGTCCTCAACCGGATGATCGACGGGGCGCTGATCGATCGGGCGGCGGCCGACCTGGGCATCGTCGTCGGCGACGACACCATTCGCGACATCATCCGCGCCGATGCCAACTTCCACAACAGCCAGGGGCAGTTCGATCCGGAGCTGTTCCGCACCCTGCTGCAGCAGAACGGCTTTACCGAGCAGCGCTACACCCGGCTGCTGCGGCGCGAGCTGCAGCGCGAACAGCTGGTCGACAGCCTGACCGGCGGCGTGGCGCCCCCGCGCGCGCTGGTCGAGACGATCCAGAACTATCGCGGCGAACGCCGCACCGCCGATTTCGTCGTCGTCTCCGCCACCGGCGACACCGCCGTGCCGGCACCGGACGAGCCGACACTGCGGCAGTTCCACCAGGATTTCCCCGGCCTGTTCACGGCGCCGGAAGTGCGCGCGATCAGCGTCGTCGTGCTCGCGTCTGCGGAACTCGCCGACCAGCAGGCGGTGTCGGAAGACGAGCTGCGGGCGGCATATCAGGAGCGGCTGGGCGAGTTTACCCGGCCGGAACGGCGGCGCTTCCGCCAGGCCGTGTTCACGGACGAGGCAAAGGCGAAGCAGGCCCGCGACCGGGTGACCCAGGGTGCCACGCTCGCGGCGGCGGCGGCGGCGGCCGAGGCCGGCGGCTCGGCCGCCGGGGTTGCCGAACTGGGGCCGGTCGCCCGCGACCAGATCCCGGAGGAGCTGGCGGGCGCCGTGTTCGACCAGCCGAAGGGTCAGCTCAGCCAGCCGGTGCCGAGCCCGCTGGGCTGGCATCTGATCGAGGTGACGGCGGTGGAAGCACCCGCGGTGGAGACGTTCGCCGAGGTCCGCGAGCGGCTCGCCGGGCAGATGAAGCGGGAGAAGGCCGCCGACGAGCTGGTCGGGCTCGGGCACCGGCTCGAGGATGCGCTGGGGCGCGGCGCCACTCTGGACGAGGCGGCCGCCGAGCTGGCGCTGCGGCTGCGGCGGATCGAGGCGATCGACGCCGGTGGGCGCGATGCGGCCGGCACCCCCGTTCCCGACCTTCCGGAGGGCCTGGTCGCCACCGCCTTCGAGACGGCGCAGGGGACCGAGAGCGCGCTGGTCGAGGCGGACCGGGACACGTCCTACGTGGTCCGCGTCGATCAGGTGACGCCGTCCGCCGTGCGCACGTTCGAGGCGGCGCGGGCACAGGTGGAGGATGCCTGGCGGCAGCAGCAGCGGGACGACCGCGCCCGGCAGCGGGCCGACCAGGTGGCCGAAAAGGTGCGCGGCGGCGCCACGCTGGCCGCGGCCTCCGGCGCCACACCGACCGGCACCGGCGGTGCGCGGGTGCAGACGACACCGCCGTTCACCCGCGGCGGCGAGGGAGCGCCCGAGGGCGTCACCGCACCGCTGATCGAGGCGCTGTTCGCTGCCAAACCAGGGGAGGTGGTGGTCGTGCGTACCGACGACGGCTATGCGGTCGCGAAGCTGTCGTCGATCCTGCCGCCGGTGGCGGCCGCAGCGGCGGCAACCGCGATCCGCGACGACCTGCAGCAGGGGATGCGCGGCGATGTCCTGGCGCAGTTGACCGGCCAACTCCGCAGCCGCTACCCGGTGCGGCTCAACCCGCGGGCGTTCGATCAGGCGCTATGACGAACCGCATCTCCTCCTGAAGCCCTGGCCCCGAGAATGGCCCCGAGAATGGACACGCAGCCGGATTTCTCCCGTTTCGCCGCCGCCTGGGAGGCGGGGCGGCCGCAGGTGGTGTGGACGACGCTGGCCGCCGATCTGGACACGCCGGTCTCGGCGATGCTGAAGCTGGCGCGCCGACGGCCCAACAGCTTCCTGCTGGAGTCCGTGGAAGGCGGCGCCATCCGCGGCCGGTATTCGTTCATCGGCCGGGACCCGGACCTGATCTGGCGGTGCCGGGGGAACCGGGCGGAGATCGCCCGTCCGGCACCGTTCGGCGACGGACGGTTCGCCCCCTGCCCCATCGCCGAACGCGACGGCACGCTCGCCTCGCTGCGCGCCATCGTCGATGGCTCGCGCATCGACCTGCCGCCCGGGCTGCCGCCCATGTCGGCGGGGCTGGTGGGCTACATGGGCTACGATACGATCCGACTGGTGGAGCGGCTGCCCGACAACAACCCGGACGTGCTGGGCGTACCCGACGGCATGTTCATGCGCCCGACCGTGATCGCCGTCTTCGACACCCTGGAGGACCGTCTGACCCTGGTGACACCGGTCTGGCCGGTTCAGGGCGAGCCCGATACCGCCGGTCCCGGCGCCGCGGGTCCCGGCGCCACAGGTCCCGGCGCCGCGGGTCCCGGCGCCACAGGTCCCGGCGCCGCGGGTCCCGGTGCCGCCGCCTACGCCGCGGCCCGCGTCCGGCTTGAGGCGGCCGTCGCCGACTTCTTCCAGGTGGTGCCACGGGGTGGCCTGCCGGTCACGCCGGCGGCCGAGCCCCTCTCGAACATCGACCGTGCCGGCTACCACGCGATCGTCGAGAAGGCGAAGGAGTACATCTTCGCCGGCGACATCTTCCAGGTGGTTCCCTCGCAGCGGTTCCGGGTGCCGTTCACGCTGCCTCCCTTCGCCCTCTACCGGGCACTCCGCCGTCTCAACCCCTCGCCCTTCCTGTTCTTTCTGGATTTCGGCGGCTTCGCGGTGGTGGGCTCCAGCCCGGAGATCATGGTCCGCCTGCGCAACGGCAGGGTCACCATCCGTCCCATCGCCGGCACCCGGCGCCGCGGCGCCACGCCGGAGGAGGACGCGGCGCTGGCCGCCGAGCTGCTGGCCGATCCGAAGGAGCGGGCCGAGCACCTGATGCTGCTCGACCTGGGCCGCAACGACGTGGGCCGGGTGGCGCAGGTCGGCAGCGTGCGGGTCACCGAGCAGATGGTGATCGAGCGCTATTCGCACGTGATGCACATCGTCTCCAACGTCGAGGGCGACATCGACCCCGGCCGGGACGGGATCGACGCGCTGATCGCCGGATTTCCCGCCGGCACCGTCTCCGGCGCGCCGAAGGTGCGCGCGATGGAGATCATCGACGAGCTGGAGCCGGAGCGGCGCGGCATCTATGGCGGCTGCATCGGCTACATCGGCGCCGACGGCGAGCTGGACACCTGCATCGCGCTCAGGACCGGCGTGATCAAGGACGGTTGGCTGTACGTCCAGGCCGGCGGCGGCGTCGTCGCCGACAGCGATCCGGAAGCCGAGTACCAGGAGACCTGCAACAAGGCGCGCGCCCTGCTGCGCGCCGCCGAGGAAGCGCCGCTCTACGCCACGCCCGACGACTGAGCAAGGGGGCGGTGCCGGCGACGCGACAGCATCTCCGCGGCTGCATCGCGCCGCAGGACACGATTGGGAAATCCGGTCGATCGATGTGATGGTTATGCGGGTGTGGTACCCGTCCATCGCCGCCTGCGGCCGGCCTTTTGGCCTTTCGCGCATCCCCCGTGCATGTTACGTTGACGAAACTATTCGGCGTTGCCTTGGCTGGATACCAGGGACAACAGTCGTTTATACGGCTGGGCGGCGACGAATCGTCAGAAGCAATACCAACAGGTTTTCAGCTCCCACGGAAAGCGGAGGCAGCAACCATGTTGCACGGCAAAGTGCTTGTCGCGCAAGGCGGTGGACCCACGGCCGTCATCAACGAATCAATGGTCGGCGCAGTCATCGAGAGTCGCAAGATCCCGACGGTCGAGCGCGTCTATGGCGCCTATCATGGCGTGCGCGGCATCATCAACGAAGACTTTCTCGATCTGACGCGCGAAACCACCCACAACCTGGAAATGGTCGGCAACACGCCGACGTCCGCGTTGGGGTCGACGCGCGACAAGCCGGACGAGAAGTACTGCGCAGAAATCTTCAAGGTTCTGCGGGCGCACGGCATCGAGACCTTCTTCTACATCGGCGGCAACGACTCCTCGGATACCGCTCGCATCCTGCACGAGCAGGCACGGGCCGCCGACTACCCGCTCGTCTGCGTGCACATCCCGAAGACGATCGACAACGACCTGGTGATCAACGACCACACGCCGGGCTTCCCCTCGGCGGCACGGTTCGTAGCACTCGCGTTCGCCGGCGCCAACCTGGACAACCGGGCGCTGCCGGGCGTCTACGTGGCCGTCGTCATGGGACGGCACGCGGGTTTCCTCACCGCCGCCTCGGCGCTGGGGCGCAAGTACGAGGATGACGGGCCGCACCTGATCTACGTGCCGGAGCGGGTCTTCAGCCTCGACGAGTTCGTCAAGGACGTCAGCAGCGTCTACAACAAGTATGGCCGCTGCATCGTCGCCGTCTCGGAAGGGATCCACGACGAGACCGGCGAGGCCGTCGCGGCCAAGCTGGCGAAAAACGTCGAGCGGGACGCACACGGCAATGTCCAGCTCTCCGGTACCGGCGCGCTCGCCGACCTGCTCACCGACTACATCAAGAGCAACACCAACATCAAGCGGGTGCGCGGCGATACCTTCGGCTATCTGCAGCGCTCCTTCCTCGGCTGCGTCTCCGACGTGGACCAGCGGGAGGCCCGCGAGGTGGGCGAGAAGGCGGTGCAGTACGCCCACTTCGGCGACCACAACGGCAACCACTCCGGCTCGGTCGTCATCCAGCGCACCGGCTTCTATTCGGTCGACTACCATCTGGTCGATCTGAAGGAAATCGCCGCCAAGACGAAGGTGATGCCGGACGATTTCATCGCCGAAAACGGCCACGACGTCACCGACAAGTTCCTGCTCTACCTGCGCCCGCTGCTGGGCTCGGGCATGCCGGAGATCTCGCGGCTGCGCATCAACAAGGTGCCGAAAATCCTCAAGAGCGACTGACCTCGCGAACCCCCTCGCCCGCCTGTGCTTCTCCCGACGAGAAGGACGGGGCGGGGGGGCGACGCACCTCCCGTAGGGTGGACCCGGCAAAGCCGCGTCCACCGCGCGGTATCAGGGCCAAGCTCGACCGCTCCCCCGTCATCCAGCGACGCATCCCGACCTCGTAGGATGGGTAGAGCGCAAGCGAAACCCACCAGCCGACGCCGGGCAATGGCGACCGACCCATCGCCTATCCCCCCACGGCAGTCGGTGGAATTCGCGGTGCTCATTCCACCCTACGGAGCTCGGCAGCGGGGCGGTGCGCCCTACACGGCGGGCGCCAGCAGGCGGACCAGCAGCACGATCCAGACGATCAGCGCCACGACGGCGGCACCGATCACGGCCGTCTTCAGCAGGCCGGGGCGGGAAGCGGGGCGGCGGCCCGGGGCGGAGGCGGGTGCCTTGTCCCCGGCGGCGGGCGGTCGGGGGCTCACAGCGCCGCCAGCCGGCGCAGCGCCTCGTCCAGGCGGGCGCGGGCGGCCTGCGCCTCGCTGCGGCGCTCCCGCTCGGTCTCGACCACCTCGGGCCGCGCCTTGGCGACGAAGCTCTCGTTGGCGAGCTTCTTGTCCACCCGCGCCACTTCGCCGTCCAGGCGGGCGATCTCCTTGCCCAGCCGGGCGCGCTCGGCCGCCACGTCGATGATGCCGGCGATCGGCAGCAGGACCGTCGCGCCTTCGACGGCATCCTGCACCGCCCCCGCGGGCGGCGGCCCCTCGTGCACATCGGCCGACGACAGTCGCGCCAGAGTGACGATCAGCTCGCGGTGTCGCGCCAGCCGCTCCTTGGCTGCGTCATCGACATCCCGGAGCAGCAGCGGAATGCGGGCGCCGGGCGGCACGTTCATCTCGGCGCGCACCGCGCGCACCAGCGTGATCAGCCGGACCACCCAGTCCATCTCGGCCTCGGCAGCCGGATCGATCAGCGCTGCGTCCGGCGTCGGCCACGGTCGGCTGATCAGCAGGTCGCCGCCCCGGTCGCCCGTCTGCTGGAACAATTCCTCGGTGACGAACGGGATCACCGGGTGCAGCAGGTGGACGACCGTGTCCAGCGCCCAGGCGGTGCACGCCCGGGTCTCCGCCTGGGCCTCGACGCTGCCGCCCTGCAGCATCGGCTTGGCGAACTCCAGGTACCAGTCGCAGAAGGTGCCCCAGGTGAAGTGGTAGAGGGTCTCGGCGTAGTCGTTGAAGCGGTAGCCGTCGAGCGCCGCCGACGCCTGCGCCGCCGCCTGCGCCACCTTGCCCACCAGCCAGCGGTTGACCGTCTGCCGGCATCCGGCGGGGTCGAAGTCCGCCACCGGCACGGCGCCGTTCATCTGGCAGAAGCGGGCCGCATTCCACAGCTTGGTGCAGAAATTGCGGTAGCCCTCGACGCGGGGTTCGGCCAGCCGCACGTCGCGGCCCTGCACCGCCAGAGCCGTCAGCGTCAGGCGCAGCGCGTCCGCCCCGTAGCTGTCGATCAGCTTCAGCGGGTCGATGACGTTGCCCTTCGACTTCGACATCTTCTGGCCCTTCTCGTCGCGGACCAGCGCGTGCACGTAGACGGTGCGGAAGGGCACATCGCCCATGAAGTGCAGGCCCGCCATCATCATCCGGGCGACCCAGAAGAAGATGATGTCGAAACCGGTGACGAGGACGTCGGTGGGATAGAAGCGGGCGAGCTCCGGCGTCCGCTCCGGCCAGCCCAAGGTCGAGAACGGCCACAGCGCCGAGGAGAACCAAGTGTCGAGGACGTCCGGATCGCGCCGGAGCTCCGGCGGGTGACCGTAGTGCCGGGCGGCGGCGGCGCGTGCCTCGTCTTCGGTGTGCTCGACGAAAATCGTCCCGTCCGGCCCATACCAGGCGGGGATCTGATGCCCCCACCAGATCTGGCGGGAGACGCACCACGGCTGGATGTTGCGCATCCACTCGTAGTAGGTCTTCGTCCACTGCTCGGGCACGAAGCGGACGCGTCCGTCTTCGACGGCGCGAATGGCCGGCTCCGCCAGCGTCTTCGCATCGACGAACCACTGGTCCATCAGCCACGGCTCGACGACGACGCCCGAGCGGTCGCCGTAGGGCATCATGAGCACGTGCTCGTCGATCTTCTCCAGCAGGCCCAGGGCCTGCATCTCGGCCACGATCGCATCGCGTGCTTCGTAGCGGTCCAGGCCCTGGAAGCGCTCCGGCACGTACCCGCACTCGAGCATCGCCGCTCGGGCGTCGAGCACGTTGATCATCGGCAGGCTGTGCCGGCGGCCCACCTCGAAGTCGTTGAAGTCATGGGCCGGGGTGATCTTCACCGCGCCCGTACCCTTCTCCGGGTCGGCATGCTCGTCGGCGACGATCGGGATCGGCCGGTCGCCGATGGGCAGGATGCAGCGCCGGCCGATCAGGTCGCGGTAGCGCGGGTCCTCCGGATGCACGGCGACGGCCGTGTCCCCCAGCATCGTCTCCGGCCGGGTGGTGGCGACCGCAAGGAACCGGCCGGGCTCACCTTCCACCGGATAGCGCAGCGTCCACAGCTTGCCGTGGATTTCCCGCTGCTCCACCTCCAAATCCGAAATCGCGGTGTGCAGCAGCGGGTCCCAGTTCACCAGCCGCTTGTCGCGGTAGATCAGCCCCTGCCTGTAGAGCTCGACGAACACGGTGCGGACGGCGTCCGACAGCCCTTCGTCCATGGTGAAGCGCTCGCGGCTCCAGTCGCACGACGCTCCCAGCCGGCGGAGTTGGCCCGTGATCGTGCCGCCCGACTCCGCCTTCCACTGCCAGACCCGCTCGATGAAGCGCTCCCGGCCCAGGTCGTGGCGTGTGATCCCCTCCCCCGCCAGCCGCCGCTCGACCACCATCTGGGTGGCGATGCCGGCGTGGTCGGTGCCCGGCTGCCAGAGCGCGTCGCGGCCCTGCATGCGGGCGCGGCGGATCAGGATGTCCTGCAGCGTGTTGTTGAGCGCGTGGCCCATGTGCAGGCTGCCGGTGACGTTCGGCGGCGGGATGACGATGGTGTATGTGCCGGCATCCGGACGACGGCCGGCTGCGAACGCACCGGCCGCTTCCCAGCTGGCGTACCACCGCGCTTCGATGTCGGAGAACGAATAGGTCTTGTCGAGCATGTCACCGTCCGGGCTGGCGGGCGCCGCAGCCGCGCGCACCCGGCCCCGGCCGGCGCGCGCCACCGTGTTAGCCGCGGCACGGGCGGACGGTCAATCCTCCAGCCGTTCGGCGCGGTTGATCATCAGGTCGATTTCCTTCTTGACCAGCCGTTCGATCAGGTACGGAAGGTTGCGGTCGAGCCATTCGTGCAGCAGCGGCCGCAGCATCTCGCGCACCATGTCCTCCAGCGTGACGTTGCGCGTGCTCACCGCGATGTCGCGGCGATCCAGGATGGCGCGGGCCAGCTGCGAGAGAACGTCGGTGGAATCGGCCGCCGGCTCGTCGGAGACCAGCGCATGTCGGCTGGCGCGCATCGCCGGCTGCAGCACGAAGACGTCCTCGCGCCGGGGCGGTGCCCGCATGTCGTCGCCCAACATGTCCCGCACCGCCGCGCCGGGTTCGCGTTCGGGTTCCGGTTCGGCGCGGCGCTCGGGAGACGGGCGTCCGAGCGGAGGCACGGGCGGAGCCGGCGGCTCCTCGCTGACGAGAAGCTCGTCTCCCTCCGGCTCGTCCCATCCCTCGGCGACGAGCGGCCCCGGGTCCGCCCCCTCCTCGGGCGACTCGACCGGTGCCGGGCGGGTCGGGCGCTCGACGGGGGCCATCTCCTCCAACTCCGCGTCGGGGGCAGCCGGCTGGCGAGCGGGCGCCGCCGCCTCCTCCTCGTCGGGTGCCGGGTCCTCGGCGAGGATGCGACGGATCGACGCCAGGATGTCTTCCATCGACGGTTCTTGCGCGTCCGACTGGGGAGAGGCGGCGGAATCGCTCATCGGCACCTGGCCTTTCGATCAGACTCCATTCATCCCAGAGTAATGCAGGATGGGGTACGCCGCCACTGTAGAGTGTGGCCGGAGTTCGATCGAAAACGATTTGCCCGGACGGCTACTGTCCGCGACGGGAGGAGGCGAAGTCGCCCGAGACATCCCCGGTGCTCGAGCCGCCGACCCAGGCATTCCGCACCTGCCGGTAATGCTGTTCGGGGTCGTAATACTGAACCGGCAGGGCCAGGAGCCGCGCCGTCAACTGGCCGAGAGCGGATTTCAGCTGAAACGCCGCCACCACATGGTCCCGCTCGGCGCGGACGAGAGAAACCTGCGAATCGAGCAGTTCCTGCTGGGCGTCGAGAACATCGAGAACCGTGCGCGCGCCCACTTCCGCCTCGCGCTCCACACCCTCCAGCGCGATCCGGTTCGCCTCCACCTGCTTGGACAGCGAGCCGATTTCCGCCACCGCCGTCTCGACTGCGTTCCAGGCGCGGGTGGCGGACTCCACCGCGTCGTTCTGCGACTGGTCCAGCCGGCGGCGCTGCTCGGCCGCCGTCTGCTTCGCTTCCCGCAGCCGCGAGTAGACCGCACCCGACTGGTACAGCGGCACCGTCAGGTTGACCAGGACCTCCGCCGAGTCGATCCGCGAGCCGCCGCGCGACGCCTCGACGTTCCGTTCCAGCCGGCCGATGACGCTCACCTCCGGCAGCAGCTCGCCCCGCACCCGGTCGATCGAATCCAGCGCGCTGCGCTGCTCGAACTCGGCGGTGGTCACCGCCGGGTTCCAGTCGGTGGCGAGCCCGTTCGCTTCCGCGAGGCTGGTCGGCAGGCCGTCCGGCAGCGGCGGCTGCGACAGCAGCGCCGGCGTGGTGCCGACGATGTTGCGGAAGGTGGCCCGCGATGCCGCCAGATCCCCCTCGGCACCGATCCGCTCGGCGGTCGCCCGCGCCAGCCGGGCCTCCGCCTGCGAGACGTCGGTGCGCGTCACTTCGCCCACCTGGAAGCGATCGCGGGTCGCTTCCAGCTGGCGCCCCAGGCGCTGTTCGTTGCGGATGGTGAGTTCCAGCACCGCCTGGTCCCGGAACACGTCGGAGTAGGCGGTGGCGGCCCGCAGCAGCACCTCCTGCTCCGCACTGGTCAGTCGCGCCCGCTCGGCGCGCACCAGGTTCTCGGCGCCGCGAACCGCCGCCGATGTCTGCCCGCCCCGGTAGACCGGCTGCTCCAGCGTACCGCCCACGCTGCGGGAGAACAGTTCCCGGTCTTCCCGACCGACGATGCTCTCATCGTTGGCATCGAGCCAGCGTGGGCCGACTTCGGTGAACGCGCTGATCGTCGGCCGGAAGCCCGACAGCGCCTGCGGCACCTGTTCGTCGGTAGCCCGCAATTTTGCCCGCTGAGCGTTCAACGACGGATTGTTCTGGTAGGCGGCGCTCAGTGCCTCGGTCAGCGTCTGTCCGTGGGCCACCGGCTGCAGCGCCACGACGCCGAGCGTCGCCACCGAAAGCACGCGCGCAATCCGCTCCAGCATGGGTTTCGTCCTCGTCTGTCGCAGGGTTGCGGCAGTGCCCCCCGAAGGTCACCGGCGGGTAAGGGAATCGACGAACCGTTCCCGGGTCAACAGCTTTTCACGCCGATGGGCCAACTGGCGCGGCGCTGTGACTTTAGAACCGGAACGTCGGTTCGGGCATGAAGTCGGGCAGCCACGGCGTCGCCGCATCGAACAGGCGCCGGCCGGACAGGGTGCCTCCCTGCCGCAGCAGCAGGGTGCCGCTCCCCACGCCCCGCTCGCCACCGATCATGGCCACGATCCGTCCGCCGTCCGCCACCTGCTCGGCGATCGCGGGCGGCACCGATGCGATGGTGCCCTCGAACACCACCACGTCGTAGGGAGCCTGCGCCGGCCATCCCTGCCGCAGCGGACCGGTGACGACCGATGCGGTGGTCAGTTCGAGTTCGGCCAGGGTCGCCGTGGCCTGCGCCGCCAGCGCCGCGTCGCTCTCCAGCGCCACCACCGCGCTCGCCATCCGTGCCAGGATGGCCGCGGTGTAGCCGGTGCCGCAGCCGATGGTCAGCACCACGTCGTCGGCATCCACCTCCGCCGCCTGCAGCATCAGCGCCGTGACCAGCGGCTCGGTGAGGTACCGGCCGCCGCTGAGCGGGATGTCTTCGTCCACGTAGGCGATGCCCCGGAGCTCCTCCGGAACGAATCGCTCCCGGGGCAACTCGCTCATCGCCGCGATGACCAGCGGATCGGTCACCCGGTTGGTTCTGATCTGGTGCTGAATCATGGTGTAACGGGCAGCGGCGAAATCCATTTCGGCCCCTCGACTGATCGGCAGGCGAGGCAGCTATATACCGGGCTCGCCGGGCGCGCACAACAGACCCGCCCTGCACCCCGCCACCCACGGGGTGCAGGCGCCCGCGCCGGAACACTCCGACGCCCGGAGCGCGCCCGCCAGTTCGGGTGCGGCCCGCCCCTACTTCTCCTCCTGCCGCTCCTTGCCCGCTCCCGCGCCCGCTCCCGTCCCACCTTCCTGCGGTTGCAGGACCAGTGAAACCGAGTTGATGCAGTAGCGGTCGCCCGTCGGCGCCGGCCCGTCCGGAAAGACATGGCCCAGATGCGCACCACAACGGCTGCAGTGAACCTCGGTGCGGGTCATGAAGAAGCTCCGGTCGGTGTGCGTGCCGACGACCGTGCCGTCCACCGGTTGCCAGAAGCTGGGCCAGCCCGACCCGCTGTCGAACTTGGTCTGCGACGAGAACAGGGACTGGCCGCAGCAGGCGCACAGGTAGGTGCCGGGCGTCTTGGTGTTCCAGTAGGCACCGGTGAACGCCCGTTCCGTGCCCTGCTTGCGGCACACCCGGTACTGCTCGTCGGTCAGTTCCGCCTGCCACTCCGCGTCCGTCTTCTCCACCCGATCCACCTGCGGCTGCGTCTTCGTCGACATCTGCGAAATCTCCTCTTGCACCAGGGCACCCCTGGCGACCGCGCAGGGTAATCCACGTTTCCATAGACGTGTGCTATCGAGGGCACACGCATTCGCTATTTGCCGCCGCTCGTGGCAGGCCCGACAGTGTCATCGGATCGCACGTCGGTCATGCGCATGCGCCGACCGGGCGGATCGAGGCGGAAAGCGAGGACTGGACCAATGGACCTGATGGACAAGGGGTACGCCCCGTTCCACGACCCGGACCTTCCGGAGGTGGTGCTGCCGGCGTGTCCGATCGAGAAGAAACTGAAAGGACAGAAGGCCCTGGTGACCGGCGCCAGCTCCGGCATCGGCAAGGGGATCGCAATCGGCCTCGGACATGCCGGCGCCGACGTGGTCGTGAACTACGTCAAGGACGAGGACGAGGCTCTCGGCATCGTCGAGGATGTCCGGCGCTGCGGTGCCCGGGGCTACGCCCATCGCGCCGACGTCTCCAGCGAGGACGATGTCCGGGCGATGTTCGAGCGGATGCAGGACGAGTTCGGCGGCATCGACATCCTGGTCAACAACGCCGGCCTGCAGCAGGACGCCGCCTTCGAGGAGATGACGCTCGCCCAGTGGAACAAGGTGATCGCGGTCAACCTGACGGGGCAGTTCCTGTGCTCCCGGGAAGCGGTTCGCGCCTTCAAGCGCCAGGGCGTGCGTCCCGAGGTGTCCTGCTCCGCCGGCAAGATCCTCTGCATCAGCTCGGTGCACGACGTCATTCCGTGGGCGGGCCACGTGAACTACGCCGCGTCCAAGGGCGGCGTATCGTTGATGATGAAGAGCATCGCCCAGGAAGTGGCACCCTGGAGGATCCGGGTGAACGCGATCTCGCCGGGCGCCATCCGCACGCCGATCAACATGGAGGCGTGGAGCACGCCGGAGGCGTACCAGGAGCTGATGAAGCTGGTCCCCTACAAGCGCATCGGCGAAGTCGAGGACATCGCCCGGGCCGCCGTCTGGCTGGCGTCGGACGACAGCGACTACGTCACCGGCGCCACGCTCTACATCGACGGGGGCATGACGCTCTACCCCGGTTTCGAGACCGGAGGCTGAGCGATGCGCCCGCTCGCCCTCCTGCTCGAACGCACCGTCCTCGCCGGCGCCCTGTTCCTCTGCGTGGCCGGGGCCGCGGCGGCGGGCGAGGCCGCCGCCGGCCACGGCACCGACTCCCGCGGCGATGCCGGCGGGCTGCCGGAGGGCGTGGCTCCGTGGTGGCCCAGCCGCTACGGCGCCGACGATCAGATCGGCTCGCTGAACGAGCTCACGCCCGAGCGGGTGGTGGCGGCGGCGCGGCTGGTCAAAACCGGCGAGCGGTTGGCGCTGGGGCGGATCCTGGACGAGAGCATCCCCGTCTTCCCCGGCCGCTGGTGGCGGCAGTCGCTGGACATGACGCCGCACGTCACCAACCTGCGCCGCGAGGACGCCCACGGAAAGGGCTGGGGCCGCAACGAGATCAACTGGATCACCGAGATCCAGGCGGGCACCTTCCAGGTCGGCACCCAGCTCGACTCCATCGGCCACATCCAGACCGGCGACCGCTTCTACAACGGCTGGCGCGTCCGGGACGTGGTCGAGAGCTGGGGGCTGAACCGCTTCGGCATGGAGACGGTGCCGCCGATCGTCGGGCGCGGCGTACTTCTGGACGTGGCCGCGGCGAAGGGCATCGAACGGCTGCCGGCCGGCGCGGTGATCACCGTCGCCGACGTGGAGGCGACGCTCGCCCGCCAGGGCATCGGCATCGGACCGGGCGATATCGTTCTCTTCCATACCGGCTGGGGAGGCCTGTGGACGGCCGATCCGGCGCGCTTTCTGGAGGGCGAGCCGGGTCCGGGGCTGGCGCTGATCCGCTGGCTCCACGAGCGTCGCGTCGCCGCCGTCGGCACCGACAGCTGGAGCATCGGCCCGGTACCCGGCGAGGACCCGGAGCGGCCGTTCCTGGTGCCGCAGACGATGTACGTCGAACTCGGCCTGTTCGGATTCGAGAACCTGGCCACCGAAGAACTCGCCCGGCGGAAGGTCTACGAGTTCCTGTTCGTCAACACCCACGCCCGCACCCGCGGCTCCACCGCCGCGTTCGTCTCCCCCGCCGCCGTCTTCTGACCCGCCGCGACCACACGCCCCGCCTGCATTGAACGGATGCATGCGGGGCTCATTCTGCCCTGTTCCACAACATTCGATTAACCTGCAATATCTGTTTTTCAATCTGTACGGGAAATTGCTGGCGTCGGGCCACACGGAACTTCGAGCGCAACTCCGAACCTACGCCTGCTTTCCGCCGCATCGCCCATTTCTTCTCCCGATGGGGCAATCGGGGGATGACGGGGGTCACAGAACTGACACGGTCGCAGGGCGTATAAGACGTTGCGCCCACCGTGTGCACTTCGCCGGCTGCGGGTGCGACGTGGCAGTCACTTCTGACCATGGGCAGGCCGCATGTACATCGACACACGCAAGCTTGACGACGGGACCGTCATCCAATCCGAGATCTGCATCATCGGCGCGGGGGCTGCCGGGATCACCCTGGCGCGCCAGTTCATGGCCACCGGAATGCGCGTCTCGATGCTGGAGAGCGGCGGCCTGCGCATGGAGCGGGACACGCAGCAGCTGTACGAGGGCGAGAACGTCGGCCTGCCCTACGAGCTCGATACCACGCGCAGCCGGTACTTCGGCGGTAGCACCAACTGCTGGGGCGGCTTCAGCCGACCGTTCGAGGACTATCACTTCCAGACCCGGGACTGGGTGCCGGAGAGCGGCTGGCCGATCGGCCCCGGCGACGTGGAGCCCTACTACGGCCCGGCGCACGAGGCGTGCGGCATCGAGAGCGACTACCGGCCCGCCCCGGTCCTCAAGGGGGTCGCGGAGCAGGACCTGAAGCCGATCGCGACGTCCGGCGGCAGCCGGCTGCAGACCAGCCTGACCCGGCTGAGCAAGGAGCGCCGCTGCTTCGGCAAGGCCTACCGGAGCGAGCTCGATCGCGCCACCAACGTCACCGTCTACCTGCACGCCAACGCCGTCGAGCTGTGCACGAACGCCGACGGCAGCACCGTCGAAAGCGTCCTCGTGCGGACGCTCAGCGGCAACCGGATGCGGTTCCGGGCCCGCTGGTTCGTGCTCGCGACCGGCGCGATCGAGAACGCCCGGCTGCTGCTGGCATCCAACGGCGTCGAGGCCGGCGGGGTCGGCAACCGCTACGACCAGGTCGGGCGCTACTTCATGGAGCACCCGCGCACCGTCGTCGCCGAGGTGTCGCTGGCAGACGGCGCCGAGCAGGCAATGAAGGCCTACCTGCCGCGCTACGCGCTGCTGCGGCTGCCCGTCGCAGCCGAGATGAACATCGGCTTCGACACGCAGCGCCACGAGCGGCTGCTGGACGGCGCCGCCTACCTGGAGCTGGTCCTGCAGGGAGAAGAAGCGGCCAGCACCAAGGCGATGAAGCAGTTGTTCTGGGATCTCTGGCGCGGCGTGCGGCCCCGCCAGCCGATGCAGCAGATCGGCGCCGTGCTGTCCTCGCCGCTCAGCCTCGCCACCTTCGGCTGGGGCCTGCTGTCGTGCTCCGAGCGGTTCGTCCGCTGCCGCCGCATCACCTTCATCGCCGAGCAGTGCCCGAACCCGGACAGCCGGGTGATGCTGTCCCGGGACATGGACCCGCTGGGCATGCCGCGGGTCAAGCTGGACTGGCGCACCACCGACCTGGACCGGGAGACGGTGCGGCGGACGGCGGAAATCCTTGCCGACGAGCTCTCCGGCGCCGGCCTCCTGCAGATCGACAAGCTGTTGCCGAACGTCGAGGGTGACGCGCTGACCCCCACCTGGAACTGGCACCACATGGGCACCACGCGGATGCACGACGACGAAAAGCGCGGCGTGGTCGATGCGAACTGCAAGGTCCACGGCGTCGGCAATCTGTTCGTCGCCGGCAGCTCGGTGTTCCCCACCGCCGGCAACCACACGCCGACGCTGACCATCATCGCTCTGGCGCTGCGGCTCGCCGATCATCTGTGCATGCAGATGGCGCGCAAGCCCATCAACCTCGCCAGCCGGCGCACCCGGCCGGCGGGAGGGACCGCCCCGGTGCCGAGCGCAAAGGCGGCCCGGGAGAGCCTGCTCGGCAATCCGCCGTCCGGCCTGCGTCCCGCCTCCTCCTGAGGACGGAGACGACGGCGGAATGGGGGGCTCTCCGCCCCCTGCCCCCTGCCCCCTGCCCCCTGCCCCCTGCCCCCCGCCCCCCGCCGGTCCTCCCGGCAGAGGAGATGGCCTGCCCGCCGGCGTCAGGCGGGCAGTGTGCGGGCCAGGTGATCGCCGAGCCGCAGGCCCCAGGCGTAGATGGTCAGCGCCGGGTTGACCCGTGACGAGCGCGGTAGCACGCTGCCGTCCGCCACCCACAGCCCCTGCATGCCGTGCACCTGCCCGTCCGCGTCGACCACGCTTGCGGCAGGATCGCTGCCGGTCACCATCGAGCCCAGGGCATGCGCCGTGCCCGCCATGCCGATGTAGCGGTCGACGCCGACCAGGCCGGCGCGCACCAGGCGCCCCATGAAGGCGCGGATCAGCCGGCGGTGTTCCTTGTCCGCCGTCGGCAGCCGCCGCAGGTCGTAGTTCATCATCGGCATGGTCACCCCGCGGCCGCTGACGATGCGGTTGTCCCGGTCCGAGCCGTCCTCGGTGGTGACGAAGAAGCCGATCGCCCGCTCGCCGACCGCGTTGGTGACGAACTTCGGCACCGCCGCCGGCAGCTGCGCCCCCAGGATCTCGCCGTCGATCCAGCCCAGGCACTGCACCGTCGAGTGCGGGAAGGCGTCGTTGAACAAGATCGCCGTCTTGCGCAGCACGTCGGTGTTGCGGAACGCAGAGAAGCCCAGCAGCGCGCTGTTGATGTGGAACTTGAAGTAGGCGCCGACCAGCGGCGCCGACGGCAGCGACCGGTCGAGCCCGGTGACGGCCAGGTGATCCTGCAGGATCCGCGGCGAGGTCATCGCACCCGCCGCGAGGACGACGGCGCCCGCCTCGTAGGTGGAACCGTCGGCGCAGCGGACACCCACGATGTGGGCGGCGTCGGTGCCCCGATAGAGCAGCGCATCCACCGGCTTGTCGTCCAGCAACGTGAAGTTCGACAGCCGGGCGGCGGCATCGATCAGGCTGACCTCCGCGTCCGACTTGTAGCCGCAGGCGGACGCGAACCCGTCGAAGTGCTTCGCCTCCTGCTCGTCGCCGAGAATTTCCCGCTTCAGCCCCAGGGGCAGGGCGTCGGCCCGCCACGCAGGATCGGCGGTGGTGATCCGCTCCAGCAGCGCCTGCAGCTCCGGCTCGTTGTCGAAGCGGTTGACGGAGAGCAGGTGCTCCGCCTGCTCGTACCAGGGCTCAAGATCGCCGTAGCCGATTGGCCAGCCCAGGCACCGGTATGCCTCGTCCGGCTCGAACTCGTGCGGCGCAAAGCGCAGCAGTGCCGCCCCGTACCACTTGGTCTTGCCGCCGACGTTGTAGAACTCGCCCGGGATGAACTCCTTGTTGTAGCCGTCCACCCAGGCTTCCCGGTTCTTGAAGCGCCCCTCCCGGAAGACCTGCTTGACGTCGAGGGTGGAGCGGTCGCGCGGCAGGCGGCTACCCTTCTCCAGCAGCAGCACCCGCCTGCCGGCGGTTGCCAGCGCATAGGCGGCAGCCGCCCCCCCTGCTCCCGACCCGACGACGATCACATCGTATGCTTCGCCCATCTGCCCTGCGCTCCCTTCCTGCGAGGCGGCACCCCAGCCGGTCCTCGCGCTGCCGACGCCGCTCGACTATGCTCTCGCGCCGATGGCGGCAGGAAATGCCGAACCGGTATGGAGACGATAGCCTCCGGACGCGGCCGCCCGCGTCGGCGCCGATAAGCCGGAGGACACGCCGGCGTTCCGGCGATGCGCCGGCTCTATCGTTATCATCCCGGCTCGACATTTCCAGCCGGCTGCGAGCCGTTCTAAGACTGGACATGCAACGGACGGGATTGCCGGCGCGACGCCTGCGACGCACCGGTGCGACCGGAAGAGGGAGCGGTGAGCGATGAGCGAGACGGGTCTAGCCGATGCCGAACGGCAGCGCCTGGAGCACCAGCGGGCCGGCCGGGAGAACTGGCGGCTGTGGGGCCCCTACCTGTCGGAACGGGCGTGGGGCACGGTGCGCGAGGACTACAGCGGCGAGGGCAACGCCTGGGACTTCCTGCCGCACGATCACGCCCGCTCGCGCGCCTACCGCTGGAGCGAGGACGGCCTGGGCGGGATCAGCGACGAGGGCCAGCACCTCTGCCTGGCGCTCGCCCTGTGGAACGGGCGCGACCCGTTCCTGAAGGAGCGGGCCTTCGGGCTCACCGGCCCGCAGGGCAACCGGGGCGAGGACGTCAAGGACTACTACTTCTACACCGACGCCACGCCGTCGCACAGCTGGCTCCACTACCGCTACAAGTACCCGCAGGCGGAGTTTCCCTACCAGCGCCTGATCGAGGAGAACGCGCGCCGGTCACGCGACGATCCTCCCTACGACCTGCTGGACGCGGGCGTCTTCGACGAAAACCGCTACTTCGACGTCGATGTCTTCTATGCCAAAGCGTCGCCCACGGAAATCCACGTGCGCATCGTGGCTTACAACCGCGGGCCGGAGACGGCGCCGCTGCACCTGCTGCCGACGCTGTGGTTCCGCAACGTCTGGTCCTGGGAGACCGACGCGCCGCGCCCCTCGCTGAAGAGCGAGATGGCGCCGCTGGGGGCCGCCTGGTCGGTGCGGGCGGACCACGTCGAATTCGGCCGCTACTGGCTCTACGGCCATCAGCCGGCGCGCGAGCTGTTCTGCGAGAACGACAGCAACGGCGCCCGGCTGTGGGGTGATCCCGCAGGCGGCCGCTTCGCCAAGGACGCCGTGCACCGCCGGGTGGTGGACGAGGAGCAGGACGCCGTCAACCCCGCTCGGCAGGGGACCAAGTTCGCTGCCTGGCACGCCTACGACGTGCCGGCCGGGCAGCACGTCCGCATCGATCTGGTGCTCTCCGCCGAGCCGCTGTCGACGCCGTTCGCGCGCAGCGAGGTGGTGTTCGCCACCCGCCGCACGGAGGCCGACGTCTTCTACCACGGACTGCTGCCGGAAGCCTCGCCGGAGGATCACCGGATCATGCGCCAGGCGTTGGCCGGCATGATCTGGTGCAAGCAGTTCTTCCACTACGACGTGGACCGCTGGCTGCAGGGCGACCTGCAGCCGCCGCCGGACGCCCGCAGACAGGGACGGAACCGACAGTGGAGGCACGTCAAGGCCGCCGACGTCATCTCCATGCCCGACAGCTGGGAGTATCCGTGGTTCGCGGCCTGGGATCTGGCCTTCCACTGCGGCGCGCTGGCCTTGGTCGACGTGGACTTCGCCAAGCAGCAGATCGAACTGATGCTGCGGGAGAGCTACCTCCACCCCAACGGCCAGATCCCGGCCTACGAATGGAACTTCTCCGACGTCAACCCGCCGGTGCACGCGCTGGGGGCACTGAAGGCCTTCCGGGCCGAGCGCGTGCAGCGCGGCCGGGGCGACTACGGATTCCTGAAGCGCGTCTTCCACAAGCTGCTGCTGAACTACGCCTGGTGGATCAACCGCAAGGACGCCGACGGCCAGAACGTCTTCGAGGGCGGTTTCCTCGGCCTCGACAACATTTCGGTGGTGGACCGGTCACAGCCGCTGCCGCCGGGCTACAGCCTGAAGCAGGCGGATGCCACCGGCTGGATGGCGATGTTCGCGCTGAACATGACGGTGATGGCACTCGAGCTGGCGACGCAGGATCCCGACTACCAGGACATGGCGATCCAGACCTACGAGCAGTTCCTGGCGATCGCGAACACGATCGGCGGCAACACCGGCACCGGCGTTTCCCTGTGGGACCCCGAGGCCGGCTTCTTCAAGGACCTGATCGTCACCCCCGACGGCAGCTATCACCGCATCGACGTCTACTCGATGGTGGGCCTGATCCCACTGTTCGCAACCGAAGTGATCGACACCCGGCTGATGAAGAACGTGCCGCGCTTCCGGGAGCGGCTGCGCGACCACAAGGCCGGGCTGTTCCAGGGCCATTACGTCTGCGCCTGCCCGGAATGGGAGAACGACCGGGGCGAACGCCTGCTGGCGCTGGTCGATCACCGGATGCTGGGGCCGATCCTGCAGCGGCTGCTCGACGAACGGCAGTTCCTGTCCCGCTACGGCGTGCGCAGCGTCAGCCGCATCCATGCGGAGCATCGCGACCTGGGCCACCTGCCCGGCATCGGTGCGGCGATGATCGAGTACCTGCCGGGCGAGTCCAACTCGCCGCTGTTCGGCGGCAACTCCAACTGGCGTGGCCCGATCTGGCTGCCGGTCAACTACCTGCTGGTCCAGGCGATCGAGAAGTTCCACCGCTTCCTGGGCGACGCCTATCGCTTCCCGGTCCCCTGCCTCGACGACCGGGAACTGACGCTGGGCGAGATTGCAACCCTGATCGCCGAGCGGCTCGTCGATCTCTATCGGGCCGGCGGCGGCCACCGGGTGGCGGCGCTGCAGGGCAAGCCGCCGTTCCGCGACGACCCCAACTGGCAGGACCATCTGCTGTTCTTCGAATACTTCCATGCGGAAACCGGCCAGGGGCTGGGTGCCTCGCATCAGACCGGCTGGACGGGCCTGCTCGCCAACCTGGTGATGCGCCGCTACCGGCAGGACATTCCCGAGTTCTGGAGCCGGCAGGCGCCGGCGCGCCAGGCCGCCGAATGACCCGGTCGAGCCACGAGGACGCGACGATGACCGCTCACGACCTTTCGCCCGGTGCCCCCGTCCGCATCGCCTCGCCCGCCGTCCTCGTCGTCTATGTGGGCGCGCTGGTGCAGGGGCTGACTCTGGTGAGCTTCCCGGCGCTCAGCGCCGTACTGACCCGGGGATACGGGCTGACCGACGCCCAGTACGGCGCCATCTTCCTGCCGCAGGTGGCGTGCGCCGTGCTGGGCGCGATGCTGGGCGGCGGGCTCGCCCGGCGCATCGGCCTGAAACCGTTGCTGGCCCTGTCGCTGGCGGCGAGCGGCCTCTCGCAGGCGCTGCTGGCGGCACTGACCGTCGTCCCCCCGGCGCTCGCGTTTCCCTGCGTGCTGGCCGGCACCGCCCTGCTCGGGCTGGGATTCGGCATCTCCGGCGCACCGATGAACAGCTACCCGCCGACGCTGTTCCCCCGGCAGCCGCACGGCGCGGTCGTCGCCGCGCACACGCTGATCGGCCTCGGCCTCGCCATCGGCCCGCTGCTGTCCGGCGAGTTCGTCGGCCGCGGCGCCTGGGCCGGCTTTCCGCTGCTGCTGGTGGTGCTGACCGGAACGCTGGCAGCGGCGACGCTTGCCACCCCGCTTCCCCGTTGCGAGCCGGACGGCATGCACGCTGCCGCCGGGGCCGCGAACGAGACGCCGGTGCGCACGCCGATGTTCTGGATCTTCTTCGCCATCGTCGTGCTGTACGCGTTCGCCGAGGGGACGTTCTCGAGCTGGGCGGTGATCTTCCTGCGCGACACCAAGGGCCTGCCCGAGATGACCGCGAGCCTGGCGCTGTCCGCCTTCTGGGGTGCGGTGGTCGTCGGCCGTCTCGCGGTCTCGCTGCTGGTGGCGCGCGTCTCGCCGGCCGCCGTGTGGGCGACGCTGCCGCTGATCATGATCGCCGCCTTCCTGCTGATGCCGGGCGTCTCCAGCGGTGCGGAGGGCATCGCGGCCTTCGCGCTCGCCGGTCTCGGCTGCTCCGCCTTCCTGCCGCTCAGCATCACGCTCGCCTCGCACCGCTTCCCCCGGGACGTGGCCTGGGTGTCCTCGATGCTGATCGCAGCCCTGATGATCGGCGTCGGCGTCGGCTCGTTCGCCATCGGCGCACTGCGGGAGCTTCTCGCCTTCGAGGCGCTGTACCGGGTCTCGGCGCTGTATGCGGTGGCGGTGCTGCTGCTGGCGATCCCGGTGCTGCGGGCCAGCCGGCGGGCGGCCGTCGCCCACTGAGCGGGGCGGCCGCTCCCGAAGCGCAAAATCGGACACCGTTGCATTCCCCTTGCAACTGGCAATATCCTCGCCGCCACTGCAGCGGGGCGTCCCGGCCTGCTCCGCCAAACGACCCGGCCGTGCGGCGCGGGCGACAGACCGGGCGAGACAAGCGGTCGAGAACGAGGGGAAAGCTCATGGCGACGGTTCGGCTCAATCCGAACGTTGAGAATTTCATCGTGCGGATGGACTGGGCGGATGCCCGCAACGACGTCCCAGGCTTCGCGGACGAACTGGTCCGGACGTACGAGGACGGCAAGCTGATCATCCTGAAGAATGCCCCCTTCCGGATCGACTACGACCTGCTCAACCAGGTCAGCGTGCCGAAGAACCCCCGCTTCCAGAAGCTGTCGGACCGGTTCATCACCGTCCCCAAGCTCTACCGCCGCGACGTCGCCGCGTGGATGTGGCAGACGTTCGCGGACCGGCCGCTGGTCTACCCGCGGTTCCGCAGCGAGGTGCAGCGCGTGAGCGCGCAGGTGCGCGACTTCATCCGTCTGGTGTTCCGGGACTACCGATTCCTGAAGACCGGCGTGAGCTGGCGGTTCACGCCGACGCATCTGGAGAGCCTGCACCTGGACTACTTCAACCCGAAGCACGACGTGGATTACGTCCGCCTGTTCATCAACATCGACCGCGCGCCGCGGGTGTGGACGGTGAGCCACCAGCTGGACGAACTGATCCTGCGCTATGCCCAAGCCAACCCGGTGGATGCGCTGCAGGGTGCGCGCACCCACGACGTGACGCAGACGATCAACCACGCCATGCTGTACCCGCTGACGAAACTGCCGCCGGAGGAGACCGACCGGCACGTGATCGAGTTCGAGCAGGGCGACGTGTGGATGTGCGAGACGCGGCTGAACTCGCACCAGATCCTGGACGGGCACCGGATGATCGCCACCGACTTCTACGTCGATCCGACCTCGATGCGCGATCCGTCGAAGCGGGTGCGCACCCGCATCGAGCGCACGCTCGAGCGCTGCCACAAGCGGGCGGACGCGGCCATCGCGATCCCGGCCGCCGCGGGACCGGCGGGAGCATCCGTCCGGGCCGTCTGAGACGGCCCGTTCCGGTCGGCGGATACCGACTTCGCGAAGCCGTGGAGCGTGTACTCGGGCATCGATCGCTCCCTCGTTGCGGCGGACGGACCGCGCCGCAACGTTGCGCAAGCGAGCAGACGTGTCCGCAAGCACGCCCCGCCCGCTTCTCCCGGGTAAGACCAGGGCCAGACCCTTGACGGGCGGCGAGCGGGCGTGGCTTATTGCCCGTCCTGCCCTGGCGCTCTCCCGAGCGACGGAGGGACGGGGAAACAGCGGGACGAAGATCGATCAACATGGATACGACGACGCAGACCGAGACGTGGAGCCTCGCGGCCGTTGCCGATCTCTACGACATGCCGCTGCTGGATTTGGTGTTCCGCGCCGCAGCAGTGCACCGCAAGCACCACGATGCGCGCGAAGTGCAGCTCTGCACCCTTCTGTCGATCAAGACCGGCAACTGCCAGGAGGACTGCTCCTACTGCCCGCAGTCGTCCCGCTACGAGACCGAGGTCGATCCCGGCCGGATGATGAAGACCGAGGAAGTGCTGGCCGCCGCCCGCGAGGCGAAGGAAGCCGGCTCGACTCGCTTCTGCATGGGGGCCGCCTGGCGCGAAGTCACCGACGGCCGCGCCTTCGACCGGGTCCTCGAGATCGTCCGCGGCGTCCGCGGCATGGGGCTGGAGGCTTGCTGCACGCTGGGCATGCTCACCGAGGACCAGGCGCACCGGCTGGCCGAGGCCGGGCTCTCCGCCTACAACCACAATCTGGATACGTCGTCCGACTACTACGGCTCGATCATCACCACCCGGACCTACGAGGACCGGCTGCGGACGATCGCCAACGTCTCCAAGGCCGGCATCTCGGTCTGCTGCGGCGGCATCCTGGGGATGGGCGAGGCGAAGCTCGACCGGATCAAACTCTTGCACACGCTGGCCAACCTGGAGCCGCAGCCGGAGAGCGTGCCGATCAACGCGCTGGTGCCGGTGGAGGGCACGCCGCTGGCCGGCAAGCCGATGCTGGACAGCTTCGACTGGATCCGCGCCATCGCGGTGGCCCGCATCCTGCTGCCCCACGCCATGGTGCGGCTCAGCGCCGGCCGCCTCGACATCCCGCGCGAGGCGCAGGCGATGGCGTTCCTCGCCGGTGCGAACTCGATCTTCACCGGCGAGAAGCTGCTGACCACCCCCAATCCCGAGGCCGACTTCGACCACGCGCTGCTCGCCGACCTGGGCCTGCGCGGACGCGAGCCGGACAAGCACGAGTGCCCGAAGGATCGACATGCAGCGCCTGGCGCAGGAACTCTCGCGGCTGAAGAGCGCGTCGCGGCACCGCTCGCTTGAGCTGCCGCGGGGAGTCGACTTCACCTCGAACGACTACCTGGGTTTCGCCCGGCATCCGGCCCTGCGTGAGGCGATGATCGGGGAGCTCGCCGACTGCGGGTCGGCGGGCTCCGCCGGCTCCCGTCTGTTGCGCGGGCACCAGGAGGCACACGCCCGGCTGGAGGCATTCGCCGCGTCGTTCTTCGGTTGCGAGAAGGCGCTCTACTTCTCCACCGGCTTCCTCGCCAACTACGCGCTGTTCACGACGCTGCCGCACCGGCACGACGCCATCGTCTTCGACGAACGCGTGCACGCCAGCGTCAAGGACGGCATCCACGCCTCCCACGCCAAGGCCTACAAGGTGCGCCACAACGACGTGGATGCGTTCGAGGCCGCGGTGCGCCGCGCCCGCAAGGCCGGCGCCCACGACGTCTGGATCGCCGTGGAGAGCGTCTACAGCATGGACGGCGACATCGGCCCGATCACCGAGCTGCACGCGCTGGCGCACGGGATGGATGCGGTGCTGATCGTCGACGAGGCGCACGGCACCGGCGTCTTCGGCCCGAGCGGGCGGGGCGTCAGCGAGGGACGCTACGACGAGCGGCTAATCGTGCTGCACACCTGCGGCAAGGCGCTGGGGGCTGCCGGCGGGCTGGTCTGCGGGCCCGCGCTCGCCATCGACTACCTGATCAACGCCGCGCGGCCGTTCGTCTATTCGACGTCACCGCCGTCGTGCGTCGCCGCCGCGGTGCAGCGCGCCCTCCAGCTGGTGGACGAGGAGCCGAAGCGGCGCGAGCGGCTGCACCACCTGAGTGCCATTGCCGGGGCGGCGCTGACCGATGCCGCCGGCACCGCGGTGGCGGACGCGGGCAGCCAGATCATCCCGGTGATCCTGGGCGCCGAGAGCACGGCGCTGTCAGTGGCAGCAGCCTTGCGCGAGGCCGGCTTCGACGTGCGTGCGATCCGGCCGCCGACGGTTCCGCCCGGCACGTCACGGCTGCGCATCTCCATCGGCGCCGACCGCAGCGAAGGCGAGATCGCGGCGATGGCCGACGCGCTCGGCGGCATCCTGGCGCTGCAGCCGGCGACCGCCGCGGCCCAGTAGCGGACGTGACCATGGGCATGCGATGAACGTCTTCGTCGTCAGCGGCACCGACACCGGCATCGGCAAGACGGTGGTGGCGGCGATGCTGACCCTGGCGTTCCGCGGCGTCTACTGGAAACCGGTGCAGTCGGGCGTGGCCGACGGAACCGACACCGCCACCGTCGCCGAGCTGACCGGCCTGGGCCCCGAGCACTTCCTGCTGGAGCGCTACGTGCTCACCCAGCCGCTGTCGCCGCATCGCTCGGCGGAGCTGGACGGCATCGAGATCGACCCGCATGCGCTCACCCTGCCGGCCCGCGCACCGGGCGAGGCGCCGCTGTTCGTCGAGGCTGCGGGCGGGCTGATGGTGCCGCTCACCCGGCGCACCCTCTACATCGACATCCTGCAGCGCTGGGGCGCACCGGTGGTGCTCTGCGCCCGGACGGGGCTCGGCACCATCAACCACACCCTGCTGTCGGTCGAAGCGCTGCAGCGCCGGGAGGTTCCGCTGCTGGGCATCGTCTTCGTCGGCGAACCGGTGCCGGACAGCGAGCAGACGATCTGTGCCTTCACCGGCGCGAGGCGTCTGGGCGGCGTGCCGCCGCTGGCGGCGCTGGGCGCGGGCGCGCTTGCCGAAGCATTCGCCGCCGACTTCCGGCGCGAGGATTTCCCGCTCGCATGACTGCCGCCGCTCCGCACGTCTCCCCCGCCGCCCCGGCCGACCTGCCGTCGCCGATCTGGCATCCGTTCACCCAGCACGCCACGGCAGGGCCGATGCTGGAGATCGCCCGCGCCGAGGGCGCCTGGCTGCAGGCCGCCGACGGGCGGCGCATCCTGGACGCGATCTCGTCCTGGTGGGTGATCACCCACGGCCACGGCCACCCGAAGATCGCGGCCGCCATCGCCGAGCAGGCCGCCGTGCTCGAGCAGGTGATCTTCGCCGGCTTCACCCATCCGCCGGCCGAGGAGCTGGCGCGCAAACTGCTGGCGATGGCGCCGCCGGGACTGGACGTGGTCTTCTTCTCCGACTCCGGCTCGACCGCGGTCGAGGTGGGCGTGAAGATGGCGGTCGGCTACTGGCACAACCGGGGCCGGCCCCGCCACCGGGTGGTCGCGTTCGACGACGGCTACCACGGCGATACCTTCGGGGCGATGGCGGTCGGCGGACGTGGCGTGTTTACCTCCGCCTACCATCCGATGCTGTTCGGGGTGGACTTCCTGCCGTTCCCGGCCCCGGGGCGGGAGCAGCAGACGATCGATGCGTTCGAGCGGCTGCTGCGCACCGGTGACGACGGGATCGCCGCACTCATCCTCGAACCGCTGGTGCTGGGAGCCGGCGGCATGCTGGTCTATCCGCCCTGGGTGCTGGCGGAGCTGGCCGCACTCTGCCGGCGGCACGACGTCTTCCTGATCGCCGACGAGGTGATGACCGGCTTCGGGCGCACCGGCAAGCTGTTCGCCTGCGAGCAGGCCGGCGTAACGCCGGACGTGATGTGCCTGTCGAAGGGGATCACCGGCGGCTTCCTGCCGATGGGGGCGACGCTGGCCGGCCGCCGCCTCTACGACGCCTTCTGGTCCGAGGACCGGGGACGGATGTTCTTCCACTCCTCGTCCTACACCGGCAACCCGATCGCCTGCGCAGCCGCACTGGCGAACCTGTCGGTCTGGGAGAGCGAGCCGGTGCTGGAGCGCATCGCCCGCATCGCCCGGCACCACGCCCGCCGGCTGCCGGCGTTCCGCGACCGGGAGGACGTGGCGGACGTGCGGAGCTGCGGGACGATCGCCGCCATCGAGCTGACGACGCCGAAGTCGGGCTATCTCTCCGATCTCGCGCCGCGCCTCTACCGCTTCTTCCTCGGCCGCGGGGTGCTGTTGCGCCCGATTGGCAACGTGGTGTACCTGTTGCCACCGTATTGCATCAACAACGACGAACTCGACGGGATATACGATGTCATCGAGGACTGCCTGGCCGCTCTGCGAGACCGAAGCGTGTAGCGCCGACCTGGAGGAGCCGGTTCGCCGGCGTCTCGCCTGGTGGGTGGAACGGCCGTCGGAGCACGCGCGGTTTCTCAATACGCTGGCGCTGATGGAGCACATCGGCAGCCGCAAGATCATGGTCAGCCAGACGGGTGGCGATCTGGACCAGGAGGTGCTCAAGCACCTGGCGGAAGAGGCGCGGCACGCCTACTTCTTCAAGCGGTCGGCCGAGGGGCTGGCGCGACAGTCGCTGCCGTTCGACGACGTCTCGGCCATCCGGCCAGCCTCGGCAAGGATGTACTTCGGGCGCCTGGATGCCTCGATCGCGGATGCGCTGGGGCCGGTGACCTCCTCGGAAATCCCCTACCTCTACGTGTCGCTGACGATCGAGCTGCGTGCCGTCTGGACCTACCGCCTGTATCACGAAGCCCTGGTGGCGGCCGGTGCCACGCTGTCGCTGAAGGGCATCCTCGCCGAGGAGGAACTGCACCTGCAGCACATGCTGGATCGACTGGAAGCACTGGGGGCTGATCCCGCAGGACGAATTCCGGCGTTCGCCCGGCTGGAAGACCGGCTGTTCCGCAGCTTCTGGATGCAGCTTGATACCGCTGCCCTGGCGCAGGCCGCCTGACGCACGGAGGCGGCAGCGGCGCGATCAGGCGGGCTGACTGGAGCAGGCCTCGCCGAATGCCTGCGTGTCGACCGGTTGCGCGCCCTGCATGTGGTTGCTCAGCCAGCGCAGAAAGTACAGGGCGACGGCCCAGCAGTCGAACAGGTCGTAGCGCGTGGTCAGGCTGCCCAGCAAGGCATCGGCGGTCTCCGCGAATCTCTGGCGTTGATGCGGACGTAGCGCCGGGCGTTCGGCCGTGAGGCTGTGCTCCTCACCGGCGACGTGCGCATCGGCAGCGTCGACGAACTTCCGCAGGCCGCGCGCAAAGGCATCGATGTCGCCGTTGGTCGCCAGCCCCTCGACGGCGCCGTTGAGCGTTTCGAGCAGCGCCTCATGCTCGGCTTTCGCAGCAGGGATGTGGAACAAGCCGCTGCCCACTCCGACCGGCCTCCCGTCCTCGATCACCCCCCGCAATCCGCGGGATCCGGTTCTGTGCAGCAGCAGGCTGCTTCGCGGTGCACAGCGCGCTGTTCCGGTCGCCTACCGGCCTGTACCGGCCGCCCGCGGGGGCGGCAACTCTCACGACTGCTACGCATCGCGGCGCTCGATGCACCCGTGCAGGAAGGTCATCAGGGCGCGGATGTGCCGCAGCTCCAGACTGTCCTCACCGGTCCCCATCGCCTCGTGCGCTTCTTCCAGCGCGCGGAGCTTCAGCAGCGCGCCCTCCTTGGACGTCGGCACCGCGTCGGCGAACGCCTCGTCCGCCCGCTGCCAGCGAACCTGCGCCGTGACGAATGCAGTCCCCAGTTCATCCACCAGACTGTTGGCCGGTACGGCCAGGAACGCCCGTTCCGCCAGCTTCGCCGCCGTTGCCGCCGTCACCGCGGGATCGACGACCGTTCCGTCCAGCATATCGTGTGCCTCCAGTTCGCTTGTCATTGGCTCTTGCCCCCCGATCCGGTCAGGTAAGACCCGTTGGATCGGCGTTTGGTTTCCGATTTTGTCCGGAGACGCGAAAGTGTTCCGCATCGGACGCTCCGTTCCAGGTAGGCGACCCTATGCTGCCACCGGAGGCGCGAAAATCGGGTAAACTCCGTAATCAGTCCGGTGTATGCGTCTGCCGCTCAGGCCGTCTGGGCCTTGGCGCTGACGAGCGCGGTACTGATCGCCGACAGCAGCAGGGTGTCGCTGATCGGCTTGCGCAACACCGCGACAGCGCCCAGGCGGGGCGCCTGTGCGCTCTGCGCCTGGAATTCCTGCCCGGTCATGAAAATTGCCGGGAGCTGGACATTGGCGTCGCGCAACCTGCGCAGCACCTCGAACCCGTCGAAATCCGGCAGGCAGATATCCAGCAGCAGGCAGCCGTCCACCAGTATCGGCGCCGAACGCACGATATCGGTGCCGCAGACGAAGGTCCGGGTCCTGATCCCCACCGCTTCCAGCAGCGCCGTCAGCGAATCGCGCACTCCCGGATCGTCCTCAAGGACGAAAACCGTACTTTTCGGATGAATCTCTGCCATGGATTTGCGCCGCGCCGCCAATCGGAGAAGAACTTTCTGTTTCATCTTACCGGTGCGAACGGTCGGGAAGTATACGGTCATGTACGTATCACCCACTTGGGTCTTGACAACCGTGGCGCGCAAGAGGGTGGACGGGACTTCCCCGTCAGTTGGTTCGCGCGCCAGCGACCCGGGCGATGATCACCATCCGCACCAGATGGGACACGGTCGTCGCCGCCATCTTCTCCATCACCCGCGCCCGATGGATCTCCACCGTCCGCGGGCTGATGCCGAGACCGTAGGCAATCTGCTTGTTCTGTTTTCCGGCGACCAGCAGGTCGAGCACGTCCCGTTCGCGTGGCGTCAGCATCGCGAGGCGGGAGACGACCAGGGCGTCCTCTCCGTCCGCCTGCGTCTCCTGCTCGTGACGCGCCAGGGCATCGGCGATCCGCTCGACCAAGTCCTCCTCGGCGTAGGGCTTTTCCAGGAAGTCGGTGGCACCCGCACGCATCGCCGCCACCGCCAGCGGCACGTCGCCATAGGCGGTGATCATCACCACCGGCAGGTGGATTCCGCGCTCCGAAAGCTTGCCCAGAACCTCCAGGCCAGTCATGTCCGGCAGCCGCACGTCCAGCAGCACGCAGCCCCGGCTTGTGGCGCTGACCGCCAGCAGGAAATCCGCGGCGCTGGCAAAGGTCTCGACGGCGAAGCCATGGGAGGCAAGCAGGGCAGCGACCGAATCACGCACTCCCTCGTCGTCGTCGACGACGAGGATGCCCGCCCCTCCGGTGTCCCTCACGCCACCGCTCCATCGGTCGTACGGGACAGGGCCCGGGCGACCGGCAACGTGAAGCGGAAGACCGTGCCGCCTGCCGGGTTCTGCTCCCACCACAGCCGGCCACCATGGGCCTGGATGATGCCGTGACAGATGGACAGCCCCATGCCGATGCCGCCGGGCTTGCTGCTGACGAACGGCTGGAACACCTGCTCCGCCACCTGCGCCGGCAATCCCGCCCCGTTGTCCCTCACCGCCACCTCCACATAGTCGGGGCCCGTGGCATGGGCTTCGATGACGATATCGGGGTGGGGCACATCCACCAGCGCATCGACCGCATTCCGCAGCAGATTCAGCAGTACCTGCTGAATCTGGACCGCATCGATGTGCACCTGCGGCAAGGCCGGTGCGCAGTCGAAGCGCGAGGTGAGCCCGGTCGCGACACCGTCGAGCAGCGCCAGGTCCATCGTCTGCTCGATCAGGGACACGATATCCACCGCGGTGAATTCGGCGTCCCGCTTCTGGATGAACCCGCGAAGCCTGCGGACGAGTTCGTCGGCACGCCGGATCTGATCCGCAGCCTTGCCGGACATCGTCTCGTAATGGGCGGCGCGACCTGCTTCCGCACCGCTCCAGCGACGTGAAGCATTAATATAGTTGAGCGCGGCAGTCAATGGTTGCCGCAGTTCGTGCGTCAAAACGGAAATCATTTCTCCGAGAATATTAGCAGTGTTTATGCGACGAAGCTGATCCAGCAATTCACGGGTTTTCAATTCGGCGGCGACACGCTCGCCGATGTCGCGAATGATGTCGTGGCGAAATCGTCTGCCACCGACCTCGATGATGCGTGAGCTGACCTCGACGGGAAAGAGCGATCCGTCCTGGCGACGATGCCGGGCTTCGTAGACGACGCCGTCGCCGGACTGGCCGTGCGGGCGAAGCAGGTCGACGCCGGTGCCACTCGCTTCTCCCACCGCCGCGACGTCCAGGCCCAGCAGCTGATCGCGAGGGTAACCGTACTCCCGTTCGGCGCGCGCGTTCGCCTCGACGATGCGCCCCTGGTCGTCGATCATCAGGATGATGTCGTTGGCGTAGCGCGCCAGGAAGTCGAAGTGCCGGACAAGCGCCTCCCGCTCCATCTGCAGGCGCAGCTGCTGCGCCTGAAACTGCGCCTGTTGCTGACGCCACCACAGCAAGACGCCCATGCCGGCCGCGGCGATGAACAGGCTGACGACGACGCCGATCAATCGTGCGACGCGGCGAATGGGGCCATAGACCTCCTCGGAGTCGACCTTCGCAATCAGAAGCCAGTCGGTCCCGGGAATCCGCCGGCTTACCGATAGAACCTGGACGCCGCGATAGTCGTCGGCGCAGACGACGTTGGACTCGCCCCGCAGCGCGGCGGCGCACAGGAGGTCCGGATACAACGGCATCCGCAGCCGCATCGCCGTTCCCGGGCGATGGCGAAGCTCGTTCATGTACAGCACGTCGTCGCCATCCTTCCGGACCAGCAGGAACTCGCCGGTGGTGCTGGCGGCCGGCCAGCGGAGCAACAGGGGAAACAGCGACTTCGCGACGTCGATGCGGAACAGGAGAACGCCCGAGTGGTCATGGACGCCGCGGTCACTGGACCCTTCGTCGATCAGCGGCGCCGCCATATCGACCAGGATCGGACTGTTTTCGGCTTTCGGAAGGATGTGGATGTCGGAGACGACGGAACTCCCGGCTGCCATCGCGCGCCGCGCCAGTTCCGGTTCGTCCGAAAGGTCATCCGACTTCAACCCGGTCAGCAGCAGCGGACGGCCCTCGGGATCGAACAGCGCGACGGAGGCGAGCTCGAGGTGGGCACGGATGGTCTCCATGCGCCTCAGCAGGCGGATGCGCCTACCGTCGAACGGCGCACCCTCCGCCTGCCAGCGCGGAACCTCGTTCGCAAACAGCGAGCCGCGGGCGAACAGGCGCAGATCGGCACGATTGCCCTCGAACCAGCCCAGAACCTCTTCCGCCTTGCTTTCGACGGCGACCTTGAGGCTGGCATTGGTCGCCTCCCGCAGCGACGTCGTCTCGTGATGATAGAGCAGGTAGCCGGTGGCGGCGATTGCAGAGGCCAGCAGCGCGAAAATCAGCAGCGGCACGTACAACACCGGGCGCTCGCGGGTCGGCGCGGCGCCGCCGCCTTCGGACGCGCCTGGCTGCAAGCCCCCGCGCAGCAGCAGGAACAGCAGGCCCGAGGAGACCGCAATGAACAGCCAGCCCTTGTAGGTTTGGGGATCCACGCCGTCGCCGAGGAGCGGCGAAACCTGTCGCAGCAGCTCGTCGGACGCGTAAATCCAGACGGCCCCGAACACCGCATAAGCGACGGCGACCTTCGCAGCGACGCTGAACCGAGTTCTGCGATGCTGTCGCGACGCGGCCATGACCGGGCTCTCTTGCAAATCCTCAGCAGTCGCTCCGGCCGCCCCCGCACGGCCGCAGCAGCCCTCCGCATTCAATTGTTTCGGGGCCGCCCATCGGCAATGTACCGCACCTATGGCGACAGGCAATGCCAGTCTCGCGGTTACGAATCATCAGGCCCGGTCAATGAAGTATAATAGAGAATTCAAATAATTGTCGCCGCGGCAGCCCCGGACCATGCGGACCGGTGCGGGGGCCGGTGCGGGGGCCGGTGCGGGGGCCGGTGCGGGGGCCGGAAGTCCGTGCGCCGGTGTTTCCGGGGTCCGCCGGACCGCCGGGCCGGACGGGGAAAGGGACGTGCTTCCGGCCGGACGGAAGACGGGAAACGAAGGCGGGGGCGCCGCCGTTGATCGGCACCCCCGCCGGGATCATCGGATTCGGTCAGGCGGCGCTGCGAGTGTCCTCGAGCCGCTGAACGTTTTCGCCGGTGACGGCAGCCGGGCCTGCGGCCTGGATCTCGACCCGCCGCGGCTTCATCGTCTCGGGCAGCTCGCGCACCAGGTCGATCACCAGCAACCCGTTCTTCAGCTGCGCCCCGGTCACCTTGACGTGGTCGGCGAGCTGGAACTGGCGCTTGAACGAGCGGCCGGCGATGCCGCGATAGAGGAAGCTGGCGCCGCCCTCGGCGTCCTTCTTGCGGCCCTCGACCAGCAGCGCATTCTGCCGCGCCTCGATCGCGAGTTCGTCCTCGCCGAAGCCGGCGACGGCGATGCTGATCCGGTACTGATCCTCGCCGGTCTTCTCGATGTTGTACGGCGGATAGCCGTTACCCGTCTCCGACCACTGGGTCGAAGTCTCGAGCATGTTCATCAGCCGGTCGAAGCCGACGGTGGAACGGAACAGGGGGGAGAAATCGAAAGTGTTCATCTCGTCACATCCTCCAACAACAAGCAATGTGCTGTGCCGCTCACGGCCGCGTCGCTCCGGGCCGCGCGGCGATGGACCCCGGACGGGCATCCATCGGAAGATGACTTAGTTCGGCTTTTCGGCGGTGCAAGCCCCCTCGGGAGGTCATGGCGCGACTTGGCGGGCGGCACCCGGAAGGGCCCGCCCGCACCCGTCCTCATGCCGCGGCGCAGCGGCTACTTGCCGACTTCGTAGCGGAAGGAGACGCTGACGCGCGACCGGTACTCGACCACCTTGCCGTCTTCCAGTCGCACGTCGAGCTGTTCGACCTCACCCACCCGCAACTGCTGCAGGTGCTTCGCCGCCTCCTCGACGGCACTCCTCGTCGCGTCCTCCCAGGAACTGGGACTGGAGCCGATGATCCGGATGACCTTGTAGACGCTCATTGCGATCATTCCTCCCTTGTGGCCCGCGCGGACGCACGAAACGGAGGAGCGCCCGGACAGGCGATGCCGGACCCTGGGCCGCCGGTGCACGTGCCGATGGCTCGTCAGCCCAAAGAAAAATGATAACAATATTTCAGATGATATTCTACCTCAGGTTAAATGCGCTCCTGCATCGACAGGTCGTGCGGCACCGGCTCGGGCGCTGCACGACCCGACGGGGGGGGGGCTCGCGGGGATCGGCTGGCCCCGCGAACCCCCGCAGATGGTGGTGACGTCTCGCCGCTTGGCTGCAGAGAACCTCGGCGATCCCGGTCAGTGGGCGCGCAGCGCCGGATTGAGGGTGTAGGTGCCGACCCACTCGCCCTTCGCCAGCACGTGCCCCTGCAGCCGGCCGAGCGCTTCGGCGCCGCCGAAGCGGCCCTTCAGACCGAGGCTGGGCACGTCCAGCGCGTAGACGGTGAAGTGGTAGTGGTGGACGATCTCGTCGTTCCAGGGCGGGCACGGGCCGTCGTAGCCGCCGTAGTCGCCGCCCATGTCGGCATCGCCGGCGAACCAGTCGGTGTAGTTGTTGATCCCGCGCACGCCCAGGGCACACGGTCCCGCGGCCTTGCCCTTCGGCGTGATGCAGTTCGAGTCCGCCCCCTTCGCCAGTTCGCGGACGTCCCCGGGGATGTCCACCAGCACCCAGTGGTAGAAGTCGACGCGCGGCAGGTCGGCCGGCACCGTCATCCCCTCCTTGTTCACCGCGTCCGGCTTCGACGGCACGTCCGGGTCATGGCAGAGGATGGCGAACGACTTGGTGCCCGCGGGCACGTCGCTCCAGCGGATGCGCGGGCTGAGGTTCGGACCCAGACCACAGTGGCCTTCGGCGGCGGGCACGCAGAACGCGTACTCGCCGGGGATCGGATCCCCGTACGCCCAGGCGTCGATCGTCACCTTGAGTTGCTTGCTCATCTCCCCTCCCGCGTTGGTCCTGCCCGGAAAAGCCGCGCTGCGGCCGAAGGCCGCCCCCGGCCGTTCGCCGACAGCCGTTCGCCGACAGCCGGTTGGCTGCGGCTGCGGCGGCGGCGGCGGGAAGCTAGCACATCGCCCGCTCGTTCACGAGTTCGGAGCCGGAGTTCACAAGACCGGGCGACCGCCACATATGCTGGGCAGTCCGTCGGATGCCGCCGGCACCGACGGGGCACGGCCGAAACGGGACGGGATGCGGCAATGGGGAAACGGGTGCGCCACGGTCGACGGCTCGCGACGCTGCTGTTCGGCGGCGTCCTTTCCGGCTGCGCGCTGTTCACGTCGCTGCCGAAGCCCAGCAGCATCGACGACAGGCTGCAGGCGATGCCGACGAAGGGGCTGCCGCTCGCGGAGCCGGTCCGCATCTCCTGGAACGAGCACCAGATTCCGTACATCGAGGCCGACAACGACGACGACGCGGCGTTCGCGCTGGGCCTCGTGCACGCGCACCTGCGGCTGGGCCAGATGGCGATCTTGCGCCGCATCGCCCGCGGCCGGATCAGCGAGATGGGCGGCCCGCTCGCCGTCGACATCGACCACGGGCTGCGCATCCTCGATTTCGGCCATGCCTCGGCAGCGACGGAGGCGGCGCTGCCCGAGGCGACACGGCGCTGGCTGCAGCGCTTCGTGGACGGCGTGAACCACTACCAGGCGACCACCGGCGCGCTGCCGGTGGAGTACAGCATCCTGGGGCTGGATCGGGAACCATGGACGATCGGCGACGTGCTGACCTTCGGCCGGCTGGCGGGTACCGACGTCAGCTGGCTGGTGTGGTTCAACCTGTTGAAGCTGCGGGAGCGACCGGACTGGCCGCAGATCTGGACGCGGCTGGTCCAGAACGGCGGCGACCGGACGGCTCCCGCGGCGCCGGAGGTTCGGCAGGCCGCCGCCGGCGACAGCGAGCCGCTCGCCAGCCTGCTGGCCGGGATCGGGCGGACCGGCAGCAACAGCCTCGCCATCGCCCCGGCTCGGACACGCACCGGGGCTGCGATCCTCGCCAACGATCCGCACCTGGGCCTGAATCTGCCGAACACCTGGCTGATCGTGGGCCTGAAGTCGCCGTCCTACCACGTCGTGGGCCTGATGGTGCCGGGGCTGCCGCTGTTCGCCATCGGCCGCAACGAGCGGATCGCCTGGGGCGGCACCAACATGCGGGCGTCCGCCAGCGACCTGATCGACGTCTCCTCCCTGCCCCCGTCCGCCACCACCAGCCGGCCGGAGACCATCCGGGTGCGCTGGTGGCTGGACCGGACGGTCGACGTCCGCACCACCCGCTTCGGCCCGATCCTGTCCGATGCGCCGCAACTGGAAGAACTCGACCTGCCGGACGTCTCCCTGCGCTGGACCGGCCACCAGCCCAGCGACGAGGTGAGTGCGATGCTGCAGGTGGCGCGCGCCGGGAGCTTCGAGGAGTTCCGCGCCGCGTTCGACAGCTTTGCGGTGCCCGGCCAGAACATGCTGTATGCGGATGCCGCCGGGAACATCGGCCAGGTGCTGGCGGTGCGGGTCCCCGACCGGGGCGGGCCGCCGCCCGGCGACGTGATCCTCGATGCCGAGGCCGGCGAGCGCACCTGGCAGGCGCTGCGCGACGCAAGGAGCCTGCCCGCCACACAGAACCCGCCGCAGGGCTTCATCGCGTCGGCCAACAACCGGCCGCGCGCCGACGGGGCCGACGTGGGCTGGTTCTTCTCGCCGGAAGACCGGGTGGAGCGCATGGCGGCGCTGCTGGAGACGGCCGGAAGCATCGACGTGGCCCAGGTGAAGGCGATGCAGCGCGACGTCTACGTCGGCTCGTCGGCGACGCTGAACGCCGCGCTGGTCCGCGCCCTGCGGGACAGCGGCGTCGCCGCCGACGCACCGCCCGAGGCACGTCGCGTCTACGAGCTGATGGCGGGCTGGGACGGGCAGTACACGGCGGACCGCCAGGCGCCGGTGGCGTTCGAGCTGTTCCGCTTCCAGTTCACCCGCGACTTCTACCAATCCGTCATGGGCGATACCGACTGGTCGGCGTTTGCCGGCGTCGGCAGCATCAAGGCGCTGCTGGTCGAGGACATCGAGAGCCGGCCGCCGGAAACGCTGGCGCCGATGCTGCGCCGCAGCCTGGACGCGGCCGGCGACCGGCTGGGCGAGTTCCCGACCTGGGGCGACATGCATCGCCTGCAGCTGCGCCATCCACTGGCCTTCCTGCCGGTGCTCGGCCAGCGCTACGTCTTCGCCGACTATCCGATCGGCGGCAGCACCGATTCGCTGATGAAGACGGCGCACGGGGCGACGGACGAACGACACCGGGCGAGCTATGGTGCCAACGCTCGGCACGTTTCCGACCTGGGCGACCCGGACGGCAACTGGTTCGTGCTGCTGGGTGGCCAGGACGGCTGGCTGAACAGCGCCACCTTCCTCGATCAGGTGCCGCTGTGGCTGGAGGGCCGGTATGTGCAGATGCCGTTGCGTCCGGAGACGGTGCGCCGGCAGTTCACCCGGGTGACGGAGCTGAAACCATGATCGGAGCCGTGCGCAAGCGGATCGACGACGGTGCGGCCGGCGGAGTCCCGCTGCTGCGCAAGCGCATCGACGCCACGCCGCTGCTGAAGCTCTATACACGCCGCCGTGCCCGCCAACTCGCCCGCGAGAACGCGGTGGACGCGCAGCGGCGCGAGCTGGCCCGGCTGCTGGCCAAGGCGCGCGACACCCGCTTCGGCCGCGACCACGGCTTCGCCGGCATCGCCGGGCCGGAGGCATTTCGCCGCGCCGTGCCACTGCGGCGCTTCGAGGCCCTGTGGGAGGAGTACTGGAAGCCGGTCTTCCCGCGGCTGGTGAACTGCACCTGGCCGGGCACGATCCCCTACTTCGCGCAGACGTCGGGCACCACCACCGGCGTGACCAAGTACATCCCGTGCTCGAAGGAGATCCTCGCGTCGAACCGCCGCGCCGGGCTGGACTTGGTCACCCACCACCTGACCAACCGGCCGCTGAGCGCGCTGTTCGCCGGCCGCAACTTCATGCTGGGCGGCAGCACGAAGCTGGTCGAGCTGGACGGGGGCATCTGGAGCGGCGATCTCTCGGGCATCGCCGGCAAAACGGTGCCGGCCTGGGCACGGCCGTTCTACTTCCCGCCCCGACACCTGGAGACGATCGCCGACTGGGAGGAGAAGATCGCCCGCTTCGCCCCCGCCTCGCTGGAGGTGGAGATCCGGGCGCTCGGCGGCACGCCCAGCTGGCTGCTGCTGTTCCTGGAGAAGCTCGCGACGCTGCGCCCGGAGGCCGGCCGGCGGCTCTCCGCCTTCTATCCGAACCTGGAGCTGCTGGTGCACGGCGGCGTCAGCTTCGCCCCCTACCGCTCCGCCTTCGCCGAATGGCTCACCGGCAGCCACGCCGAGACCCGCGAGGTCTATCCGGCGAGCGAGGGGTTCATCGCCGTGGCCGACCGGGGCGACGGCGAGGGGCTGCGGCTGGTCTGCGACAACGGCCTGTTCTTCGAGTTCGTGCCGGTGGACGAGCTCGGCAGCGCCGAGCCCACCCGCCACTGGGTCGAGGACGCCGAGATCGGCGTCAACTACGCGATCGTGCTGAGCACGTGTTCCGGGCTGTGGGGCTACGTGATCGGCGATACCGTCCGCTTCGTGAGCAAGGACCCGCCGCGCATCCTGATCACCGGCCGCACGTCCTACAGCCTGTCGGCGTTCGGCGAACACCTGATCGGCGAGGAGGTGGAGAAGGGCGTGGCCGCTGCCGCGGCTGCGATCGACGCCGCCGTCGCCGACTATTCGGTGGGCGCGCTCTACCCCGCCCGCAGCGACGAGCCGGGCGGTCACCTCTACGTGATCGAATTCGGCGGCGGCATCCCCGGCGATGCAGCGCTCGCCCATTTCGCGGACGTCCTCGACCGGACGCTGGCGGAGCTGAACGAGGACTACGCGGTGCACCGCGCGAACGACTTCGGCATGCGCCCGCCGGTGATCCACCCGTGCCCGCCCGGCACCTTCGCCGCCTGGATGAAGCGCCGCGGCAAGCTGGGCGGCCAGAACAAGGTCCCCCGCATCATCACCGATCCCGCCCTGTTCGACGACCTGAAGGCGTTCGCCGGGTAAGATTGACGGTGGCGGTTTGGACGGGGCGGACCGCTTGCCGCGGCGCGAAGGCTATTCGCGCGGCCCGACCTTCACCACCCAGGCGTCCGGAACCTCACGCTGGGGCCCACCCAGTGCTGTAGGTCGGATTTAAGCGCAGCGAAATCCGACGCATGCCCCACGAGCTGTCGCCGACGAGAAATGACAGCAACGGGAGTCCAGTTCCTCGTGACGCCGGGGGGCCAGTTCCGGATGTCGTTTGGGTGCTTCGGCGCCCCGCTTCGCCCCCTCGGGATCCCGACCATGATCCGTGAAAGCGTGGCGTCCGCCGTCCGCTCGCGGTGACGCAGCCTACCCGCATTCGCACACCGTGCGGCGGAACACACCGCAGGACATTCCGTCCGATGCCGGACCGATGAGCGGCGAGCCGCCTTCTGCGCTGGCGCCGCTTCGCATGACCGCTTTTTAGAGTACCCCCCCCCCTATTCCCCTACTGCGGACAATCTCTCAATTAGGAGATTTTTGCATGGTCTTATTCTATTTTTAGATTTGTTAAAGTGGTTTTTTTGGGGCATAATTGCGTGTGTTATTTACCCTTTATGGGGGTAAATAACCGGGAGATGCGCTCGGGGCCGGGGGGCTTGCGGCGTCTTGACGGCACACGCGCTCGCTCGTCCGCGCGCAATCACGTAATTGGGGGGACAAAGTGATGCGCCTTATTGGTTCATTGATGCTGGCCGGGCTGCTCGCATGCAACCCCGCGCTCGCGAGGGACGAGCCGAACATCCTCGTCATACTGGCCGATGATCTCGGCTACGACAGTACGTCCATTGCGCCGGGCGGGCCGCCGATCAGCACGCCGGCCATCGACGCCCTGGCGAGACAGGGGTACAGGTCAAAAACGGCTACATAGCAGCCGCCGTCTGTGCTCCCTCCAGGGCCGCCCTGCTGACCGGCAGGTATCCACATCGGTTCGGGTTCGAGAACAACCAACCGCCCGGCGAAACGCGTGGCGTTCCAGCGAGCGAAGTGATGCTGGCCGAGCGACTGAGGGCCGCGGGCTACCAGACCGGAGCCGTCGGCAAGTGGCATCTGGGAAGCGCGGCGGGGAGCCGACCGCACGAACAGGGATTCGACTACTTCTTCGGTTTCCTGCCGTCCGCTTCGGACTATTTCGATCCGAAAACCCTCTACCGCAACGACAAGCAGGTCAGCGGCGAGGAGGTCACCTATCTGACCGATACGTTCGCCACCGAGGCGGTGGAATTTCTGCGGCGGACGGACAGAACACGGCCGTGGTTCCTTTATCTGGCGTTCAACGCCGTGCATACCCCACTGCAGGCGACACCCGAGTTGCTGGCGCGCGTGAGCCACATCCGCGAGGGCAAGCAGAAGACCTACGCGGCGATGGTGCTGGGTCTCGACGATGCGATCGGCAGAGTGATGAGCGAACTCCGGCGGCTGGGGCAGGCCGACAACACGTTCATCTGGTTTCAGTCGGACAACGGCGGCGCCCTGTGGCAGGGGGCGTCGAACTTCCCGCTGAGCGGCGGCAAGGCGACGCTCAACGAGGGCGGCCTCCGGGTGCCGACCTACGTCTCCTGGCCCGGCAAAATCCAGGCCGGGCGGGTGATGACCGGTCCCATATCGGCGCTGGATCTGGTGCCGACCGCCCTGGCGGTGACAGGTACGCCGGCTGCGACGGGGCTCGACGGCGTCAACGTGTTGCCGTCCCTGCTGTCGACGACTGTCCCGGTCCCGGCGCGACCCCTCGTATGGCGCTTGAATACCACGTGCGCGGACACCGCCAGCCGGCAGAACCTCTTCGCCGTGCGCCAGGGCCGGTGGAAGCTGCTTGAAAGCAACGGCGAGAAAAGAGTCTTCGATCTGCAGACCGACGTGGGGGAAACCAAGCCGGTGGCGAACCCGACGGCGCTCGCAAACCTCTTGAAAATCAAGCAGAACTGGGATGCGCAGATGCCCAAGCCGTTGTGGTGCGACCTGCCGTAGCAGCCGCGCCCCGATCGACGTCAGTCGCCCGCCGGGGCGACGCGGACGTCCTCGACCGGACGCTGGCGGAGCTGAACGAGGACTACGCGGTGCACCGGGCGAAGGACTTCGGCATGCGCCCGCCGGTGATCCATCCGTGCCCGCCCGTGCCCGCCCGGAACCTTTGCCGCCTGGATGAAGCGCCGCGGCAAGCTGGGCGGCCAGAACAAGGCCTCCCGCATCATCACCGATCCCGCCCTGTTCGACGACCTGAAGGCGTTCGCCGGGTGGGGGTGATGGGGTGGGCTAGGGGAAGGACGAGCTTGTCATTCCGGAGCGGTTCGCGTACGCCACTGCTGGGCTCTACGTTCGACGAACGCCGACATCGTTCACGAAGACTATTGCCGAGGGAGAGACGGGGTGGAAAAAGTCACCAGAGAAGCAGTCTTGCGCTATCACTCCGAAGGCCGGAAGGGTAAGATCGAAGTTGTTCCCTCGAAGCCGAGCCTGACCCAGTACGACCTGAGCCTCGCCTATTCTCCCGGCGTGGCGATTCCGGTGCAGGAGATCGCGGAAAATCCGGAGACTGCGTACGAATACACGGCCAAGGGGAATCTGGTCGGCGTCATCTCCAACGGCACTGCGATCCTCGGTCTCGGCGACCGCGGCCCACTGGCGAGCAAGCCGGTGATGGAGGGCAAGGGGCTGCTGTTCAAGCGCTTCGCCGACATCGACGTGTTCGACATCGAGATCGACGCGCATGAGCCGGACGAGGTGATCAACATCGTCCGCGCGCTGGCGCCGACGTTCGGCGGCATCAACCTGGAGGACATCAAGGCCCCGGAGTGCTTCGCGATCGAGGGACGGCTGCGCGAGCTTCTCGATATTCCCGTCTTCCACGATGACCAGCACGGCACCGCGATCATCCTCGTCGCCGCCCTGCTCAACGCGCTTGAGCTCACCAGCCGCAAGATCCACGACGTCCGGGTGGTCTTCAGTGGTGCCGGTGCTGCCGGCATCGGCTGCGCCGAGCTGCTGGTGCGCGCCGGCGTGCCGCGCGAACACGTCACCCTGTGCGACAAGGACGGCGTCGTCTACAAGGGCCGCGAGGTGGGGATGAACCCCTACCTGGAGCGCTTCGCCCAGGAGACGGACGCGCGCACGCTCGCGCAGGCGATCCCGGGGGCGGACGTGTTCATCGGCGTCTCGGTCGGCGGCGTGCTGACCCGGGAGATGGTCCGCACCATGGCGGAGCGGCCGATCATCTTCGCCATGGCCAATCCCGACCCGGAAATCACCTACGAGGACGCCAAGGCCGCCCGCCCGGACAGCATCGTCGCCACCGGCCGCAGCGACTATCCGAACCAGGTCAACAACGTGCTGTGCTTCCCGTTCATCTTCCGCGGCGCGCTCGACGTGCGTGCGCGCCAGATCACCGACGGGATGAAGCTGGCCGCCGCCCGGGCGCTGGCCGCACTCGCGCATTCCGACGTGCCGGACTCGGTGCTGAAGGCCTACGGCGTCGACAGCCTGCTGTTCGGCCCCGACTACATCCTGCCGAAGCCGGTCGATCCCCGGGTGCTGCTGTGGGTGGCGCCCGCCGTCGCCCAGGCGGCGATGGCGGAAGGGGTGGCGCGCAAGTCGGTCGATGCCACCACCTACCGGGAAGAGCTGGAAAGCCGCCTCGGCAAGGACTGGGCGCTGATGCGCACCATCTTCAACAAGGCCCGCAGCGCACCCAAGCGCATCGTCTTCGCCGAGGGCGAGGAAGCGAAGATCATCCGCGCCGCCGCCGAGATCCAGGACCAGGGTATCGGCGAACCGATCCTGCTCGGGCGCGAGGACGTGATCCTGAACACGGTGGCGGAGCTGGGGCTCGACTACCGGCCGAAGGTCGTCGACCCCCGCGAGTCCCAGCGCGCCGAGAGCTACGCCAAGGTCCTGTTCAAGCGCCGGCAGCGCAAGGGCATCACGCTCCCGGAGGCGCGCGAGATGGCGCGCCGCCCCAACTACTTCGGCCTGCTGGCATTGCAGAGCGGCGATGCGGACGCCTTCATCTCGGGGCTGACGGTGAACTACGTCGAAGCCCTGCACCCCGCGTTCCAGGTGATCGGCACCCGATCGGATGTCCGGCGCGCGGCCGCGCTCTTCATCATGGTGATCCGCGACCGGGTATTCTTCTTCGCCGACTGCGCGGTCACCATCTCGCCCTCGGCCGAGGATCTGGCCGACATCGCCGAGCTTTCGGCGGAGATGGCGACCAACTTCGACATCCAGACCCGCATCGCCATGCTGTCGTTCTCCAACTTCGGCAGCGTCGCCCATCCCGGCGCCCAGGCGGTGGCGAGAGCGGTCGAGCTGCTGCGCAAGCGCCAGCCGCAGCTGCAGGTGGACGGCGAGATGGCGGCCGACGTCGCCGTCGTCCCGGAGCTGATCGACCGGCTCTACGCCTTCAGCCGGGTGCGCGAGGCCAACGTGCTGATCTTCCCCGACCTGAATGCCGCCAACACGTCGTATAAGCTGATGCAGCGCCTCGGCGGTGCGGAGGCGATCGGCCCGGTGCTGATGGGCATGGCGAAGCCGGTGCACATCCTGCTGCCCACCGACGACGTACGCGCCATCGTCAACATGGCGGCGATCGCCGTCGTCGACGCCCAGATGCGCGCGCTCACCTGAGGGCGGGCAGGCGCGCCCGCGGCCCGAGCGCACAGGCGGCGGGAGGCCTGCCGGACGCGCACGATCCCGATCGGATCGCAGCCCCCGCCGTCACCCCGGGGCGATCGCGTCGATCTTCGCCGCCAGGATGAAGTCGTTCTCGTGCAGGCCCTTGATCTTGTGGGTGTAGAGGATCAGCGTGCAGTAGCCCCAGCCGAAGCGGATGTCCGGATGGTGGCCTTCCGCTTCCGCCAGCGCGCCCACCGCATCGACGAAGGCGAGCGCCTGGGCGAAGTCGGGGAAGGTAAACCGCCGCTCGATCCGCGTCGCATCCGCGTCCAGTTCCCACTCGGGGACCTGTTCCGTGTGCCGGCGCGCGTCCTCCGGCAGCATGGGCGGGATGCCGCCGCGACACGGGGTGCAGGTGCGCCGGGCGAGTTCGCTGGTCATCGTCCGCTCCGCTGCTGTCCTCCGTTCGACCATCGCATATGGGAACGAACGGCGGGAGCGCCAGTCCCCCCTCCGCCGTCAGGCGGCAGCCTCCTCCAGCAGCGTGGTGTCGGCGGCGGCGATGGCGGCTCCCGCCAGGTCGTACCAGAACCCCTTCTCGATCTCGCCCATCGCCGCCCACGCCGGACCGTCGCCGTTGTGCAGCTTGGCGTAGAGCGCACGGCCGACCTGATCCAGGCGGGCCATCGAGGGGCGCCTCTCGACCAGCACGGAGAGCGCGGACATCACCACCGCGTGCGCCATCTCCTCGCTGTCGTGCTCCTCGCGGCCCTCGGCCATCGCCACCAGCATCTCGCCCAGCATGTCCGCCGCCGCCTCGATCGCCGCCTGCCATTGCGAGACCATCGCCGCCGCCTCCTTCCCCGCCCTGTCCGTCCAACTGTCGTCGCCGCAGGCGGGCGCCGCCTGTGCTACGCTCTTCTGCACCATCGAGTGTAGCAGCGCCGGGGCACGGCGCCGAGACGCCGGCGCGGACGACCGGCGCCTCGGGAGCTCGCGGCCGAACCGCGGTGGTCGACGCCGGAGGCGTCGGGGCGGAAGGAAAGGACGACCGGATGACCGACGACGCGACAGCCCCGGGAGGGGCGCCCAGCAATTCGCCGCCGATCGGCACTCCGCCGGGGGGAACGCTGACGGTGGGTACTTGGACGGTGGCGCGGCTCGGCTACGGCGCGATGCGCCTGTGCGGCCCCGGCGTCTGGGGCGAGCCGGCCGATCCGTCCGTGGCTCCCCAAGTGCTGCGGCGCGCGCTGGAGCTGGGGGTGAGCCTGATCGACACCGCGGACGCCTACGGCCCGGAGGTGAACGAGCGCCAGATCGCCGATGCCCTGCACCCCTACCCGCCCGGCCTGCTGATCGCCACCAAGGGCGGGCTGACCCGCCCCGGACCCGGCCGCTGGGTGCCGGACGGCCGGCCCGAACGGCTGCTGACCACCTGCGAAGCGAGCCTGCGCCGGCTGCGCCTCGAGCGCATCGGCCTCTACCAGCTGCACGCGCCCGACCCGCGCGTCCCCTTCGAGGACTCCCTCGGCGCGCTGATCCGCCTGCGCGAGCAGGGCAAGGTGCAGCACATCGGGCTGTCGAACGTCAGTGTCGCGCAGCTCCGCCGGGCCCGCGAGATGGTCGAAATCGTCTCGGTGCAGAACCGCTACAATCTCTTCGACCGGGATTCGGACGACGTGCTGGCCGAGTGCGAGCGGGCCGGCATCGCCTTCCTGCCCTGGCGGCCGATCCTCGGCGGCCAGGCGACATCGGAGGCCAGGGTCGGGGCGGCGGCGCAGGTGGCCCGCCGGCACGGCTGCACGCCGCTGCAACTGGCGATCGCCTGGCTGCTCGCCCGCTCGACGGTGATGCTGCCGATCCCAGGCACCGCCAGCCTGTCCCACCTGGAGGAGAACATGGCGGCCGCCCGCATCCGCCTGAGCGCCGACGACATGCGGGCGCTGGCGTGAGCCTCCGTCGGGGGATGGGGTGGGTGGCGGGTCCCGGGGATCCTCATCCGTCGCCGTCCCGCTCCCGGGCGTCGCGGCGCCTGCGATGCACGTCCCACCGGCGCACGCTCCACTGCATCGCCGGCGCCAGGCGGCGCTTCAGCGGCGGCACGTCGTAGGCGAGGACGACGCAGCCCAGCGGCAGCATCCAGAAGCCCAGGATCGGCAGGAACCCCAGCGAGCCGCCGACGATCAAGAACACGCCCGCCGGCATCCGCACCCACCGGCGCTGCGGGCGCAGCAGCCCGCGCACCGGCCGCGCCACCCGGTCGGGCAGCCGCTCCAGCATCCGCCGCAACGCCCGATCGAATCGCCGCTCGTGCCTGTCCGCCTGCGCCGCTTTCATGGTGTCCTTCCTTGCCGGCAGATGGGGAGAACGGGTGCGACCGGCCCGCGGTTTCTTTTACCGGCCAACGGCCCGCGTTTCCCGTGTCGCCGGACGGGCCTCAGGCCCCGACCTCGACGTACTCCACGAGGCTCGATGGACAGGGGATCGGCGCATCGTCCTCGCGCAGGCCGTCGAGATGGAACTCGATCGCCTCGCGCATGTGGGTTTCGACTTCGTCCACGCTCGATCCGGTCGCCACGCAACCCGGCAGGTCAGGAGCGTACGCCGAAAAATTGCTCCCGGCCCGCTCGATTACGATCGCAAAGCGCATCATCGACTCACGCCCTTTAATCCAGCCTGCTCAAGTATGCTGTTCAACGTACCGGGAGCAAGTTCGTCGCTGGTCTTTCCCGGGACTGTGACGCGACCGTTCTTCGTGGGATGCTTGAACTGCCGATGACTGCCCCGGGTCGCGACGAGTGCCGGTCCGTCATCGGCGAGAAGCCGCAGCAGGTCGCCAACCTTCACCGGAGCAGCCCGCCGGTCACGCCCGCCTAAACCCGCTCCGCCAGCCAGATCGCCGCGCGGGAGCCGGCGCGGACGGCGCCGGTGAGCGCCTTGTAGGCGGGCGCCTGTTCGGCGCCGTGGGCCAGCGCCTCCTCGCCGTGCTCGACCTCTTCGCAGCGGTAGCGCTCGCACAGCTCCCGCAGCTCCGCCTCGTCGTCGCCCAGCAGCTCGACCTGCTTCGCGTAGTGCTCGTCGATCACGTCTTCGACCGCGACGGTGCACGCCATCGCCGCCTTCGGGCCCAGCAGGGCGGTCGCCGCTCCGAGCGCGAAGCCCGCCACGTGCCACAGCGGCTGCAGCGCCGAGGGCCGGGCGCGGCGCTTCGGCAGCAGGGAGGAGAACGTCGCCAGATGCTCCCGCTCGGTCTGGGCCATCCGGCGGATGACCGGGCCCATCCGCGTGCGGCCGAGGACGGCGAGCTGACCCTCGTATATGCGCACCGCACCGTACTCGCCGGCATGGTCCACGCGCAGGATGCGCTCGATCAGATCGTCCTTCGTCAGGTCGCCCGGCAGGCGGCCAGGGCGGGGGGTCCCGGTGTGGGGGGTCCCGGTGTGGGGTGTGGTGGTGTTGGGGGGGGTGGCGGTCACGGCGCAGGGGTCCTTCGCGAGAGGTTGAGCAGGGCGAACGCGCTGAACGCGGCGCAGGCGGCCGACAGCACCACGTTCCAGCCGGCGAGCGACAGGCCGAGCAGGCGGAAATCTACCTGGTCGCAAGGCTTGAGCGGTTCGGCCAGCGCGTCTGCGCGCAGGTCCTCGACGCTGAAGCCGTCCACGGCGGTGGCCGCCTCGCAGCCGACGGCGGAGGCCCACCAGTGGGCCTCGACGCCCACGTGGTAGAAGGCGAGGGCCGCCCCCGCCAGGAAGACCGCACTGCACAGCGCAAGCGCCGCGAGGCGCCGGCAGCGCCCGCCCGCGATCAGGCTCAGTGCCGCGAGCACGGCCGTCGCCGCCCAGGGGACGCGCTCGTAGAGGCAGAGGATGCAGGGAGTGAGCCCGAACAGGTGCTGGCCCGCGAACGCGGCGGCGAGCGCGCCCAGGCTCGCCGCGAGCACGAGCGCCAGCGCGGCGCGCGGGTCTTCCATTCCGGCTGCCAGCGATCCCAGCATGCCGCTCATATAGCGCGCCGCCGCCGCCGGGACCACCCGCACGCGCGCGCCGGCATCACCCCGCGCGGTGCGACCACCGGCCGCCTGCCGAGCGGCCCGCCGAGGCTCTTGCGCTTTGCGTCGATTGTGCTACCCATCGGGACGGGCCGGTGTGGCGGAATGGTAGACGCGACGGACTCAAAATCCGTTTCCCGCGAGGGAGTGGGGGTTCGAGTCCCTTCACCGGCACCACCCTGCTGAGGTGCCAGCCCGCTCCGGCGGCTCCTCCTCCCGGGGCGGCTCACCCTCCAGGGCGGCTCTCCGTCACCGGGCGGCTGCGGTCCCCGGGCGGTTGCGATCCGCAACTCCGCGCCGTCGGCGAACCCGCTCGCGACGGCTGATCTCTCATCGGTCCCGCATGCTGATGGCGACCCCAACGGGAAGGGAGATCCACTTTCGGTGAAGTCCCTGTTTCGCCTTGGCTTTCCAAATCAACGACTTACTCGGGAACTGGGCATTTCCGCCGTGTGCCACATCAGTGATACACATCGCATGGCACTTCGGTCAATGCGTCACCACACAGCACGTCAAGCCCAGGTCAACGACGCATTTCCGAAGCGGGGGATGAAATAGGGGCAAGGTTGATAACCCCTTGCCCCTTTTGTGTTTTCCGAATGATGTCGGTCGGCTTGACGCTTTATCCGTATTTATCATGCATCGCTAAAACAAGGGTTGCGCTTACCATTTGCTAAATAGCCGTGTGTTTTCATTGATGTAGGAGCAACGGCTATGACCCCTGACGACCTTTTCCTCCGCCCGTGGCGGAACCTGTTCCACCCTGACCGCGCCTTCATTCTGCGTTGGCTGACGCCGTCGCAGCGGGCGGCACTCATCCAGCGGCTGAACGCCGACTATTGCGCGACGATCGACCACCTTCTGGGGACCGACGATGGCAAGCCCGGCTCTGACTAAGCTGCGCGCGACCCTTCTCGCGCAACCCACGACAAGGCGGATCTCGCCGCCGGTTGCGACGGTCAAGCGCAAACGGGAATGGATGGAACGGGCGTTGTGCGGGCATGGCGCTGCCGATGTCTGGGAACGCATGCGGGACTGTGGCACGGACCGGAAACGGTGCGGCTCCCTGCACTGTGTGCGCTGCTTCGGCCGGTACGTCGACCATCAGACCAAGCGCGTCCGATCGTTGTTCGATCACTACGCCAACGAAGCCGACCAGCGCGCCAACATCCGCCATCTCACCGTCCTGTTCGATGCCTTCGGCTTCGACCTGCACTCCAAGCCCTATCCAACTTTGTCGATCTCACGGATGAAGGCTGCGCGCGAATACGCAAGCAAAGAACTCTACGCCCTCAAGCGCCGGTTCCCATCGATCACGATTGTCGGGGCGTTCGAAATCGAACCGCTTGACGGACCGACGAAGGCATTGCGCAAGGATGCCACGGCGGTCGACACGCTGCTGACCAAAGGGCAGCATCGGAACACCGGACCAAGCCTGCACAACGTGGCGACCATCGCCGGGATGCAGCCGTGGGCCGACCACGTCGTTCTCTACCACGGGCACTTCGTGGTCGATCTGAACGGAACGCCGGACAGGGATTTCCGCGATTGGTGTCACGCCCGATGGGGGCATAAATGTCCCAACAACCCGGTCCGACGTGGGGTTCACATTCAGAAACTCTACACGAACAAAACGATAGAAGAGTCGATGGCGGTCCTGGCTCGCTATCCTTTCAAGACCCCCTTCCACTATCACGTTCCGACGAACAAGTATGGCCAGCGTGTTGGACCGTTCAACCCATATGAAGACGCCATCCTTGCGGCGATCGTCGTCGCATTTATCCGAATTGGGATTGTCGGAATAGCGCGTCGTATAGGCTGTCAATAATACCGAATACATTTATAATATACATCTAATACTATGGGGTGCTTCCGATCCGTGAAACGTCATATTATTATGTCTTATTCAATGATAGGCATTTGATCCTGTTTGGGTATTCGCCGTTGGATTTTCGGTGCGTTTTTTGCTTCGCTGATGGTCATGTCAAAACATCGTTGCTCAGGTCTGCTTCCTTTGCCTCTTGATCGCCCGCATCGCCATCGCATGCAGGTGCTGTTTCGACTTTTCGCCGATTTCGGCGTCGGCGATGGCGTTGTGAATGCCGGCCTCGACGTCGCGCAGGCGCTGTTCGCGTTCCTGCGCTTCCAACTCGGCCTCGCGGCGCTCCAGGTCGCGGCGCGCCGGGTTGTCCTGGCCGTACATCAGCCCCCACAGTGCCAGCTTCCTCTCGCGCTCGGCCTCATGCGCAATCCGCATCCGCTTCAGCCGGTGGAGGTGCTGCAGCGATAGAACGAATTCGCGTGTCCGGTCGGGTTGGGGTGCATCAGATGGCCGGCGTTCCAGGTCCAACGAGTGTGGTTCAAGTAGTTCATAAAATCTCATAAATGTATTTATCGTCGGGGGCTTGACTGGCGGCGTGAAGAGAGCGTCACTTCGGACATGAATACCGCCCCTTCCACCCCCGCCACCGCTCTCGACGCATTCATTGCCCGCAAGGCGGAACTCGACGGCCTCCTCTCCCGTCTGCAGCGGCTCAGTGACGACTTCTTCGGTATCTCCCCGGACGACGTCACCTGGGGCCACGTCACCGAACTCGCCGATTATTGCCGGGCGTTGAAGCGGATCTCCGATCAAGCCCTCCGGGAGGGCGAACACGCGACGTAGCACTGTCGGCCGGCGTCGCGCCCGCTGATGCGGTTCAGGATGTTCTCGCGCGGATTGGTACCGGCGATGCGCCACTCGCGCGTGCTCGGGCTTCTTGTGGGGCTGGTGGCGGTCCGCAGAAGCGATCGCATCAGGCGTACTTGTCGCGGTTGTCCTCGCAGTGGCGGCGGACTTCGTCGACCCAGCGCTGGTACCAGTACCATTGGCCGTCGCTCAGGGTGACGCCGTAGCCTTTGGCGGGGTCCTTGGCGTTCATTTCCTGCCATAGCTGCGTGTGGTACTGCATGCCGAACTTCGCGAAGCCTGCAGCCTTCATCATCTTTACAACCTGCCGGGGCTTGAACTTCTCCTTCTCGACTTCCTTGATGTAGGCCTTGTTGATCGCCTCGGCCTCTTCCGAACCGGGCTTGACGAACTCCATCACCGCGTCGGCCTGTCCCTTCTTGTTGACGACCTTGGGGACGAACAGGACGCGGTAGGCGTAGTGCGGGTCGTTGTATTGCTCGTCGGTCAGGCCGTCTTCGTAGCGGGCGCGCACCGCTTCGATGGTGGGGGGAAGGTCGGCGGTGGGCAGCAGGGCCTTGCGCTGCTCGAAGTCGATGGCGGCGAACTGCAGGGCGAAGGAGAGTTCGCCGTCCAGGCCGTATTGCGCGCCGAACTGGGCCTTCAGGACGCGGTTGAAGTTCAGGCAGCAGGCCTGCAGCTTGGCGCTCAGGGTGTCGTCGATCCGGTTCGTCATTCGGTGCTCGATTTCGTGACGGATGTCGATCAGGAACTCCAGGTTGCGCTTGGTGCCGACGTCCAGCGGGGACTTGGCGTGCTTCAGGCAGTGGCCGAGTTCCCGGTACTTGTCCGCCCCCTGCGGGGTCTTCAGCACCTCGACGGTGCCGTCCGGCTTCTTCCGGATGTAGCGGTACTCGATGACCTCGCGCCTGAAGAACGCGTGGAACAGGTAGGTCCAGGCGATGATTGCAGTGACGATGAACACCTCGGACCGGAAGTATGTCTTCGGGTTGTTGTAGGATTGAACGGCGACCAGCATCGCTTCGCGGGCCTTGATCAGCAGTTCGTCGCCCAGGAGGTGCAGGCCGGTAGCGGGGTCGATCTGCGGCCAGTCCTGCAGGAAGCGCTGAATCTCCTCGTCGGTTGCGGGCTTGGCCTTGGCGTGCATGCGGCCGTTGCGGATGTCGGAAATGCGGGCGTGGTTGATGGATCGGGTGGGGCGGGTGAAGTAGGCCAGTATGTCCTGGTCGTTGCCGAAGGTGCCCTTGGCCAGCATCGCCTTGACCAGGGCCACCTCCCAGCGCTCCAGCCTGTTCTTCGGGTTCCGCTTGACCATTCGCCCCCCAGCGGCATCGGCCGTCACATGTTACAACTCACCCCGAAATGCGCGCTGGGATAGCGAAGCAAACAGGGTTTCGGACTCAGCGATGGCCGCTCCTATCTCGCCAACCAGCGCGTCCCGGTTATTCAGAAAATCAGCAAAAGCCCTCTGGGCACCTATCGGCGGAACGGGAATCTCCAGCGATTTCAGCGTCGTCGGGTTCAGGAACGTAAAGGCGTTTTCCTTCTGGTTAGTTTTCAAGCCGCCCAGTCGGTGCGAAAAATACGTGAACAGATTGACGAAATATTCTGAGAGAAGTTTCTCCTGGTTCAGGCTAACCCTCACTATATTTGTGCTTATGATGGATGTTGGAGTATCCGGGCGGGCGATACACATTCGGCCTACCGTTCCTGCTCTGGAAATCAAAACGTCACCTTCTTTGACAGCATAACGTTGAAGTTGCTCGTATTTCTTTTCTGTGATGAACAACGAAGCACATGGTATAAACCGGTTGGGTTGAACATTGTCGATACCCCAAACCGATATGCCCTGCGAAACATACTCGTGCTTTTTCAATGAACTTCCGAATGGGCCGGATTGTATTCCGGCTCTGTTGCTGGAAAGAACTTTTTCTATCCGCTTCAACTCGAAACGTCGGGGGTTTGTCGCGGGGTCGCCGAACATGTGGAGGAAGGTCGAGCGGAGGAAGTTGTCGGCCAGGGCCAGGACCTGTTCGTGCTTGCGGCGGATGGCATCCGCCTTGTCCAGAATAGCGGCGATTCGGCCTTGCTCTGCTGTATCGCGCGGATAGGTGACCGGGAACTCGGCAAGGATTCTTGGGCTCAGACGCGGAAGATTGGCACCAGTCGATCTCGTGGTAGCCAAGTCGATCAGGTGCTGCTGCCGAAGGTAGTGATACAGGAAACGACGGTCCATCTTCCCATTCTTCGGGAAAATCGGAAGGATGTCGGTGCTGCAAACCCCCTCGAAATCTGGAAGTGCTATTTTGCGCAGGTACGGGCGCAACTTTCCATAAAGGATGTGCCGGTTGGAAAATGCGAACTTGGTGCTCTCGATCTCTCCATTCTCGACGACCTGCGGGGTGGAAATGCGGCCTTCGCCGTCGATGTGTTCCAGCCCGATGTAGCGAGTTCCAGGCTGGATTCGGTCGGCCGCGACAGCATCGCGTTCGATGTGCGCGACGTTCGCAAGGGGCTCTTCAACCCACCCTGGCGATTTCACCCCAACATCTCCCGCAACTCCACCATGTCCTTGGCGATGTCGGCGTGCAGCCGCTCCATCCGCTCCAGGATGACCTGCGGCGGTTCGGATTCCTCCTCCTGATAGACCGTCTGCTTGTAGCGGCTGATCGACAGGTCGTACTTGTGGCCGGCGATCTCCTTGGCGGGGACGAAAAACGCCTTGGCGGTGCGGTCGGTGTCGGTCTTCGGATCCCGCACCCGCCAGCGGGCAAGGCAGTCCGGCAGGTCGTCGTCGGTCACCTTGTCGCGCTTGTCATCCAAGGAAAAGCCGTCGGCCGCGACGTCGTAGAAGAAGACGTTGTCGGTCCGGCCGCCCTTGGTGAAGACGATGATGGCGGTGGATACGCCTGCGTAGGGCTTGAAGACGCCGGACGGCAGGGAAATCACCGCTTCGAGCTGGTTCTCGTCGATCAGCAGCCTGCGCAGGGCCTGATGGGCGCCGCTCGATCCGAACAGCACGCCGTCGGGGACGATGGTGGCGCAGCGACCGCCCTTCTTCAGCATCCGCAGCATCAGGGTGACGAACAGCAACTCGGTCTTCTTCGTCTTCACCTTCGACAGCAGCGACGAATGGACGTCATCGAAGTCGAGCGAGCCCTTGAACGGCGGATTGGCCAGGATCACGTCCAGGCCGTTCGCGGCGTGTGCCGGAAACCGGTCCGGGAAGGTGGTGGACAGCGTGTCCTGGTAGTGGATGTCCGGCGCCTCGATGCCGTGCAGCAGCAGGTTCATCGCCGCGATCCGCAGCATCGTCGCATCGAAATCGAAGCCGTGGAACATGCCGCTCTGGATATGCGCGCGGTACGGTTCCAAGAGGTCGCCGGTGTAGGTCTTCTCGCCGGTTTCCGGGTCCTCCAGGATGCCTTCGGGCGACGTGTACGTGCGCAAGAGATACTGGGCGACGCCGACCAGGAAACCGCCGGTGCCGCAGGCGGGATCGCCAATGATTTCGTCCGGCTTCGGCTCGACCATCTCCACCATCAGGCGGATGATGTGGCGCGGCGTGCGGAACTGGCCGTTGATGCCGGCGGTGGTCAGCTTGCTCAGCAGGTATTCGTAAAGATCCCCCTTGGTGTCGTCGTCGCCCAGTGGCAGGTCGTCGATCATGTTGACGGCGGACACCAGCAGCCCCGGCTTCTGGATCAGGAACTGGGCATCCTTCATGTACTCGCCGAACCTGGCACCACCGACGGCGACGGTGCGGAAATGCGGGAAGACGCGATCGCGCACCAGCGGCAGCATTTCGGCCGCACCCAGGTTCTTGAAGCGGGACCAGCGCAGGTCCTTGTCGGCCTCGTCGAACAGCCAGGTGCCCTGCCTGCCGGTGCGCATCGCCTTGCGCTCGTTACGGGTCTCGGTCATGTCCAGCAGGCGGGCGAACATCAGGAAGGTAATCTGCTCGATGACTGTCAGCGGATTGGTGATGCCGCCGGTCCAGAACTCGGTCCAAAGCCGGTCGATGCGGTTGCGAAGTTCGCCGGTGATCATCGGGGTTGGATTTCCTCCGGGGAGACGGGATCGAAGCTGCGGATGATATCCAGCAGTTCGATGATCTGCCCCTCGTTGGCGAAAACGCCGTCCAACCCCTCGGAATCGATGGATGTGAACGGCGGTTCATACAGCCGGTCGATCTCGACGCTGCCGTTTTTCGCGATGTGATTCTGCAGCAGCGCGATGAAGCGCACCTGCTTGGCGCTCAGGCCGGGGTGCTTGTGGACGAAGCGGGTGAAGCGTTCTTTCACCGCGTCCGGCTGCATGCCGACGATCGTCCGGATGATGCCGTCCAGGTGGCCCGCCATCGCCGGATAGAACTCCTCCAGCACCGACAGGTCGACGTCGGGGTGCTGGGTCAGCACCAGCGACACCAGGGCCTGCAGATCGGCCTGGGTGACCGGCGCGCCCTCGCGGATTTTGCGCAGGGTGGGTTCGGTGTCGAAAAGGCCCGTCAGGGCTTCCTCGACCCGGCGGCGATAGGCGGCAAGGTCGATCGACCGGATCGTCGATGATCGCTTCTCATAGATAAACTCGGCGGGGTCCTCGGCGATGTCGAAGACCTTGGGCTTGGCCGGCTGGATGCCGCTGCCGTCCTTGTGCTGCATGATCGACCGCAGATCCTTGCGCACGTCTTCCAGGTCAGCAACGGTGACGGCGTCCCAGAACTCGGCGCTACGCACCTTGCGGATGGTGGCGGCCTTCTCCTTTACCGGGTTCAGGTTCATCCGCAGGCTGGCGAGGCGGTTCAGGAACTCGCCCCGGTGGTCGTCGAAGCGGTTGGACCGGTTCAGCAGTGCT